>BNJU01004392.1_pt1 | contig 90808 bp, 119 predicted proteins | sample 8539281 | NCBI WGS metagenome assembly BNJU01 (sample SAMD00202456, study PRJDB9452) | human saliva metagenome | isolation source: human saliva | place: Japan
TCAGATAATTATTTCATTTTTCCCAAATCCTAATGAAGATGAGGCGAAAAAGAAAGAGAATCTGTAAAAATTGTTATGGGACCTAATATTAAGCCATTCCCAATTGGAGAAGAATTAAAAGACAGACTTTTACTAAAAAGTTATTTTTAAAAACAGGAGATAACATTACAACAGATGATATTTGTCCATCGAATGCTGCATTATTGCCATTCCGTTCAAATATTCCTAAATTGTCTGAACACTGTTTTGAAACAATTATTCAGATTTTCAAAGAAAGAGTTTGAAAAATGATGGTGGAATTGTTGTCGGTGGAGAAAAATTATGGACAAGGTTCTAGCCGTGAACATGCTGCATTATTACCACTTTATCTTGATATAAAAAGTTTGTTATTGCAAAATCATTTGCAAGAATTCACAAAAGCAAACTTGATTAACAGTGGAATTATACCGTTAGAATTTGAAAATGTAGAAGATTACAACAATATCGATGAATATGACTGATTACAATTATCAGATATCCTAAATTCATTGATAAATGGAAGATTTATTGTTAAAAATCTTACTAAGAATATCGAATTTCCCTACTAAATTCAATGGTTCAGAAAGAGAACTTAAAATCTTAAAATTTGGTGGATATTTGAAATTCGCTACAAGTGATGAATTTTTGAGTTAAAACGTGAATAGCAGTAGTTCTAATTTGATTTTTGAGTCAAAGAATTTTGAATAAATTAACTCTTTATTTAAACTAGAATTACTGTAATTTATATAAAAAATAATTTAGAAAGAGTGGAAGATAATATGAAAAAAAATTACATTAATACCTGGAGATGGAATTGGATATGAAATCTCTGAAAGTTTAGTAAAAAAATCTTTGATGCAGCGAAAGTTCCTGTGGAATTTGAAACTGAAAATGCTGGATCGGATGTTTATGAAAAACTGGAGAACTTATACCTGAAAGTCTTTATGAAAGCGTTGAAAGAAACAAAATTGCAATAAAGGGGCCTATTACTACACCAATTGGAAAAGGATTTAGAAGTATAAATGTGTATCTTAGAAAAATACGATTTGTACACAAATTTTTAGACCTTCTAGAAATTTGCCTGGAATTGAAACTCGATATGATAATATTGATTTGGCTATTTTCCGTGAAAATACTGAAGGAATCTATATTGGTGAAGAAAAATATGAAAATGAAGAAAAAAACTAGTGCAATTGCTGTGAAAAAGAATTACGAGAAAAGGAAGCGAAAGAATTATTAGAAGTGCTTTTTGAATATGCAAAGAATAATGGAATTTCGAAAAGTTACAGTTGTTCATAAAAGCAAATATTTTAAAATTCACTGATGGAATGTTTTTGGATATTGCAAGAGAAATTTCAAAAAGAATATGAAAAATATTGAGTAGAAGAACTTATTATTGACAATATGTGTATGCAACTTGTTACAAATCCTGAAAGATTCAAAGTAATTGTTACAATGAATTTATATGGAGATATTTTTATCTGATTTAGTACTGGACTTGTTGGAGGACTTGGAGTTGCACCTGGGGCTAATATTGGAGATGATATCGCTATTTTTTTGAGGCAGTACATGGATCAGCACCAGATATTGCAGGACAAAATAAAGCAAATCCGCTTGCATTGCTACTTTCTTCAATCGAAATGTTAAAATATTTAAAACTTAATGATTTTTGCTAAAAAAATATTGAAAGAGCCATTTTAAAAAAACATTAACTGACGGTTGTAAAACAGCAGATTTAGGGTGGAAATGCTACAACTACTGAATTTACAGATAAAAATTATTGAAAAATCTGAAATAAGGAGTTGGTGAAACATGAAAACTGATTTTATTAATGAGATTTGGGAGTTATGTTTACTGAGAATAATTCTATTTCAGACTGATATTTATAATAAATTAAATGTAAAAAGAGGTCTTAGGAATAAAAATGGGACAGGAGTTCTTGTTGGATTAACAAAAAAATTGGTTCTGTTTTTAGGATACTCAATCGATAAGGACGGAAAAATTCCAGCAGACGGAAAACTTTATTATCGTGGTATTTCTATTGAAAAACTTGTATCTCTATTTAAAAAGGAAAAACTTTTTGCTTTGAAAAAAACAATATTTTTTTATTGCTTTTTGGTAAAGTTCCTTCTAATTTTTGAATTAAAAAAATGTTTATCAGTACTTTGAAAGAATATCAGCATTTGCCAGATGAGTTTATCGAAGATTTCATATTGAGAAAACCGAGTACGGATATAATGAATCAACTTCAACGTTCTGTCTTGTGTCTTTATACTTTAGACGAAAATCCAGATGATGTTAGTCTTTCAAACTTGATTGATCAATCTTTAAATTTGATTGCAAAATTTCCTAGCCTTCTTGTTTATTGTTATCAAGCGTGTAATTACAAGCATTTTAATAAAAGTTTGATTATTCATAATCCAGTGGAGGAATATAGCATTGCACAAAATGTTCTTCACATGCTTAGAAGCGACAATCAATTTACAGAATTAGAAGCTGAAGTTTTAGACTTGATTTTAGTTATCCATGCAGAACATGGAGGAGGAAACAACTCAACTTTTACTTCTCATGTTGTTTCTTCGACTAGAACTGATACTTATTCGTCGATTTCTGCCTCGATTGGAGCCTTGAAAGGGCCTATGCACGGTGGAGCAAATTCGATGGTCACAAAAAAATGGTGGAAGATATTAAGAAAAAAATACTAATCCATATGATGAAGTTAAATTAAAAAGAATATTTGAAAAAAATATTTAATAAAGAGGTATTTGATAAAAAGGTAGAATTTATGGTATGGGACATGCTGTCTACACAATTTCGGATCCTCGTGCTGTATTATTAAAGAAAAAGGCTTATGAATTAGCAAAAGAAAAATGCACTTGAAGAATTCGAGTTATTTTTCAAATATTGAAAAACTTACAAAAGAAATTGGAAAAAGAGACTAAAGGAAAAAAATTTTCGAAATTTGTGCAAATGTTGATTTATATTCAGGATTTGTATATAAACTTTTAAATATTCCACAAAATATTTTTTTACCCCACTTTTTTGCTCTTGCTAGAATTGCTAGTTGGAATGCGCATAGAATGGAACAAATTTTTAGTTGATAAGAAATTAATCAGACCAAATCTTTATAAGGCAATCGATGAAGATGGGAATGTTTTGCTATAAATTTTTTTAAACAGCAAAATAATTGTTAATTTTTTTACAAAGGGTAATATAAAATAGAATTTTTTTATTTTTTTAAATAGGTTTAGTATAAGATGGGAGAAAGTTTTTGTTCTCCTTGTTTTTTTATTATAAATTAATTTTTTTATTTATCCTAGCCATTGTTATTTTTTTCAATTTTTGAGATATAATAAAATGATGTTTCTTGAAAAGGAGATATGTCTGTGAGCAAATATAAAGAGGTTTATAATGATATAAGGGAAAAAATTACAAACGGAACGTTCAAGGCAAGAGAATTTTTAGAAAGTGAGTCTGAACTGGCACGTAAATATTCGTATTCTAAAGATACGATAAGAAAAGCGCTTTCTATGCTTGAATTGGATGGATATATTCAAAAAAATTAAAGGGAAAAAAATTCAATGGTCTTGGAAAATGGACGGTTTAAAAACGAAACTTTATCAAATCTTAGAACTTCAAAGGAACTTAACAAAATTGAAAATATTGATATTGCTACTAATTTGGTTGAATTGGATGTTGTTAGTGGAATTAAGGAAATTATGGATATTTTTGAAGTATCTGAAGATGTTTCGTTTTATAAGGTTTCACGTATTCGTATTTTGGATGGAGAAGCTCTTGAGTATGAAACAACTTATTTTTGATAGAAGGATTGTTCCGTTTCTGGATAAAAATTGCAGAAAATTCAACTTATGATTATCTTGAAAAATTACATCTAAAAATATCCCATTCACGGCGTGAAATAAAAATTTAGATATGCAACTGAAGATGAACAGAAATATATGGATTTAAAAGGATTTTAATGCGGTTATCGTAATTGAAAGCCACACTTACTTGTCTAATGGAACACTATTTCAATATGGAGTAAATTCCTACAGACCAGACAAGTTTGTATTTTTCAACAGTGGCGAAAAAGATAGGTTGGTGAAAAATTTGTGAGAATTTTTAGTAGTTGAAGATGAACAAAATTTGAATGATATAATTGTTAAAAGATTAATTTTGGAAAAATATGGTGTTGACACTTGCTTTAATGGAAATGATGCGCTTGAATATATTTTTTCAACTGAGTATGATGTTATTGTATCGGATATTATGCTGCCTGGAATAGATGGATTTGAAATTTTAAAAAGAATAAGAGAAAAAGGGATAAAAACGCCAGTTTTACTGCTTACTGCATTAGATGGAATTGAAGACAGGGTAAAAGGGCTTGATTATGGAGCTGATGACTATTTGGTAAAACCATTTGCATTTGATGAACTGATGGCTAGAATAAGGGTGCTTTTACGAAGAAATTCAACAAACGGAAATTCCAATGCAAGTAATATATTTTTCAATTGCAAATTTAACGGTAAACTGTAATTCTCACGATGTTTTTTTCGTGATGATGTCCCAATAAAACTCTCAACAAGGAATTTACAATTTTGGAATATATGATAAGAAATAAGGAAAGAGTATTATCTAGGGAGCAAATTGAACAGCATATATGGAATTATGACTATGAAGGCGGTACAAATGTTATTGATGTCTACATTAGATATTTAAGAAAAATTGATAAGGATTTTTGAGCCTAAATTAATTCATACAGTTCGTGGGATTGGCTATGTTCTGAAAGTTGAGTAAATTAAAAGTTAAATCAATTTATTATTTAGAAAATTTTTAAAAAAATAAAAACTAAAAAAATTTAAAATAGGAAAAGTAAAGGTATGAAGAGATTTGTTAATAGTAATTGGATACAGTTAAAAATAGGTCTGTGGTATATAGGGAATTATGATTCTGCTTGTAATTTCTTCATTGTATATTGTATTTTATATAAGTGAAAATATTATTCATTCAAGCGTGCGAACTTATTTAAAGGATGTTGTAATTCATAGGCTGGACTATTTAACGATAAAAAAATGGAGAAATTATAATTGACAGTAATTTTGATACAATGATTCAGAATGTGAAATTTCCATTTATGATAAGGATTTTAAATTTCTTTATGGAAATTCTCCAAATGGATTTGAGATGGATAATAAAAAGTCGAAGGATGATAAAATTATAATTGTAAGAAGTCATAATCAAAAAGTGGTATGTTTACAATAAAATGATTAATCTTGGAAGTTATGGAAAAGTATGGATTCGAGGAGTAATGCCTAATATTGGACAGTCTAGTGCCATTGAAACGGTCATTCATATTTCTTTTATAATTTTGCCGTTTTTTCTTATACTTTCAGCAATTGGAGGATATATTATTACTAAAAATGCCTTTACGCCAATTAAAAAAATTAGAAAAATTGCAGAAGAAATTAATGAGGGGAATGACTTGTCACAACGGATTGACCTTGGAAAAGGCGATGATGAACTTCACACTCTTGCAAATACTTTTGACGTGATGTTTGACAGGCTTCAGACATCCTTTGAAAATGAAGTGCAGTTTACTTCAGACGTTTCCCACGAATTGAGAACTCCGATTACAGTTATACTGACACAGTCGGAATATGGAAAAAATCATATAAAATCAATTGAAGAAGCACAAAGATCCTTTGGAATCATTGAAAAGGAAGGGCAAAAAATGTCAAAACTGGTGTCACAGTTACTGACTCTGGCACGTATGGAACGTGGAAAGCAGAAATTGAATCTGGAAAATATCAATTTAAGTGAGCTGCTGGAAATGACTGTGGAAACTCAAATTTGCGCTGCAGAAGCTAAAAATATAAAATTTGTCACAAAAATTGTGCCAGAAATTTATGCAAAGATTGATGAAATGATGATTATACGAGTTTTTTTACAAATTTGATTTCAAATGCAATTTCCTATGGAAAGCAAAATGGAACAGTTATCGTTGAATTATTTTTTTAGATGAAAATAAAAAAATAAAATTATTAGCAGAATTTCTGATGATGGAATAGAATTCCAAAAATGAACTGGATAAAAATATGGCTGCGATTTTTATCAAGTAGATCCATCTAAAAGTGGTGATAATTCAGGACTTGGACTTTCTATGGTAAAAAAATTATAGAGCTGCATAATGGAGAAATTTTTTGTGGAAAGTGAATTTGGCTTAGGAACAACTTTTACAGTAATTTTGTAAATAAAAACTAAAAAAACAGGGAAGAGTTAATTGACAAAAAAATAACAAAAAAATTTATTACTCTGAAATGCCAATTAACAGATTAATAGATATATAAAACTAAAAAAAATTTAAAAAAATGAAAAGTTCTCATTTTTCTTTAATGTTTATATGGTATTATTAAATTGTCAGAAAGAATGATACATAGACTCAACTTAAAGTATCAGACTTATTTACTCGAGTAAAGCAGTTTAAATAATTAATGTAAAAAAATGAAAAAAATATACTAGTATTATGAGAAATATAGAAATTTTTAGTAACTGTATATCTATGAGGAAAAATGTAAAATTATAGATAAATGGACTGTAGGCATTATTTAAAACAGAAGGGAGGCAGGCTTGTGAAAATCAGATTTTTTTAAAAACGACATTACTTGGAATGTTATTAGCCAGTTTACTAGTTTTTTTCCGATTGGAAAAGGAAAAGAAAAAAAGTGAATGTAATCAAGGCAAAAGCAGATTGCTCTAGCCAAAAGTTCCCGGAGCGACATTTGCGAATGTTCTTGAATTTGATACGGAAGATAATGGATTTTATAAGGGTAAAATTAATTATCGAAATGTTGCTTATAATTTTTGAAATAGATATTTACACTGGAAAAAAATAATTAATTGGAGTGAAGAAAAAAAGTAGTAATAAATAAAAAAAGAGTTTATGGAGAAAGTGATATGATAAATAGAATAATAAAAAAAGGAAGTTTTAACTATATAGTTACTTTAGCAATATTTCTTATTTCTGTCAGTTTTTTTGACAAGGGAAGTGTTATTGATCAAAGAAATGAAATAAAACTAGTGCCGAAAATTAATATAAAAAAACTTCTGATACACAAATAACACCAAATAGAGCAAAGGAAATTGCATTGGCACATGCTGGAGTTTCAGAAGCGGCCGCTAATTTTAAAAAAAATTAAATTGGATAATAAAAATGGAAAAATCTGTTTATGAAATAGAGTTTATTGCAAACAATGCTAGATATGAATTTATTATTGATGCAAAAAGCGGTTCAATAATAAAATTTGAAAAAGATAGTTAAAAGTAAATTGAAAAAAATTAGAATAAAAAAATAAATTAGAAAATATAGATTAAAATGTGAAAAAAATGAAAAAAATTAAACAGTAAAAAAATAAAGACTATTTAAAATTTTAAAAAAATAGTCTTTTTTTGTTAAGAAAATAATACTAAATCCCGTTTAAAAAAATAGAAACTAGATTTTTATATTAATTGCTAACAGCGGGATCTTTATCCCTTGCAAATAGGATTTATAACTAGTCTTATATTTAAATGGGAAATAGTATAAGTTATTTATTATTACATTATTCCAAGATAAGCAGCACCTAAAAATTCCTGCATCATTTCCAAGAGTAGCATGTGGCAAGTTTTAAATTTTCAAGAGTTGATGGGAATGCAAAATCTTTTTAATTTTTTTCTTTTACACGGTCAAATAAAATATCTCCAGAAAGTGCAACTCCGCCACCAATTACAACAATTTCAGGATCTAATGTGCTGAGCAAGTTTCCAATACCGAAAGCCAATTTTTTTCAAACTTTCGTAATCTACAATTTCAAGTGAAAATTTATCATTTTTCTTTAGCGGCATCAAATACATCTTTTGCTTCCAATTCTCTGCCTTTTTGTCATTTCATAAAAGTAAATTTTTGCTTGTTTACTGCAAGACGGCTGTTTGCTTCACGGATTATTCCAGTAGCAGAAGCATAGGCTTCCCAGCATCCCTTTTGTCCGCATCCGCATAATTTTCCATTTGGTTCAATTTTTTTATATGTCCAACTTCTCCACCAGCTCCGTTTTTCTCCACTGACAAGTTTTTCCATCTACAATAATTCCGCCACCAATTCCAGTTCCGATAGCAAGTCCTAATACATTTTTTTATATCCTTGAGCAGCACCTTTTCCACATTTCTCCAAGTGTGATAACGTTGACATCATTATCAACTTTTTACTGGTTTTCCAAGATTTTTTTCAAATTCTAATGCAAGGTCAACTCCATTTTTTTCCAAGGGAAATTTGCCCAGAATTTAACAATTCTAGAATTTAGCACAGGACCTGGAACTCCTACACCAACTGATAAAAACATCATCAAAGTCGATGTTGCTTCCTTCAATTTGAGTAAGCAAAAATTTTTGACAATCTTTGAATTGTTTCTGAAAAATCCTTCCATTGAATCGGTTTTTTTACAATAGTTTTAAAAAAATAATATTACCTTTTTTTCATCTACAAGTCCAATTTTTGTGTTAGTTCCTCCTAGATCAATTCCTACGTAGTATTTCATAAGTCCTCCTAATTGATTATAATTTTTTTATATTTTTTTATTTTATTTAAAATTAAATAAATTATTATATTAATATTAGTCTACCCCATTTATTTGGCATTGTCAATATTAGGGCCTTACTTTTGTGCCATTTCTTTTGATTTTTCTGTACAGGCTTTAACTGCTTCCATTACAGTTCCTCTAAATTTACCATCTTCTAATACTTTTAGAGCGGCAATTGTAGTTCCGCCAGGAGAAGTCACTTCATCTTTTAAAATACCTGGATGTTTTTTTGTTTCAAGCATCATTTTAGCAGAACCTAAAACAGCTTGAGCAATAATTTCATAAGCCTTATCTCTAGGCATTCCTTCTAAAACTCCGCCATCAGCAAGGGCTTCTATAAACACATAGACATATGCTGGAAGAGAACCGCTAATTCCAGTATAAACATGCATAAGTTTTTCATCGATTTCTATACTTTTTCCAAAACTGTTCAGCAATTTAAAAATAACTTTCTTCTCATTTTCTTCAATATTTGAATTAAAGGAAACAGCCGTCATTCCCTCCATAACCTGAGCAGGCGTATTTGGCATAGTTCTCACCACTTTTTTATCACTTCCAATAACTTTTTCAATAAAATCAATGCTAACTCCAGCAGCAATTGACAAAATTATAGTATTTTCATCCAATTTATCTTTAATCTTTTTCAAGACTATCGGAACAATATTCGGTTTTTACCGAAAGAATAATAATATTACTTTTTTTCCACAAGTTCATTTTCAGTTTCAGCCCTTTTTCACGCCATATTCCTTCACTAATTTTTTTCAACTTTTTTTCTTTATTTAAGTCAAAAAAATAACTACATCATCACTTACAAGAAAATTAGAAGTTGTAACACCTTTTAGGATTGAACTTCCCATATTTCCAGTTCCAATAATTCCTAATTCCATTTTGAATCAGCCTCCTTTTTATTTTTTTCTTTTTCTATCTCATTTTTTTCTTTTTCAATCTTTTTGCTTTGAAAAATTTTTCTTACTTTTTTTATAAACAGTTTCATTAACTCCCAATTTTAAATTCACAAGGCATGCAATCACAAAAAAATAATCTGAAAGCCTATTTATATATTGAAATCCAATTTTGTTTATATCTTCGCCTGCTTCAATTACAGCGGTCATTTTTTTCTCTCAAGATTCCGTGTACTTGCCCGAATCGAATGAAACATGCTTGAAATCTTGCTCCCGCCTGGAATTATAAAAATATTCTAGTTTAGGAAGCAAGGGAATATATTCATCCATCCTTTGCTCAAGCCATTTCACATCATCAATTTTTTTGCTTATATTCTCGCAGTCTGTCAGGTGTTGCAAGATCACTTCCACAGTCAAATAACTGCTGCTGAATATTTTTCACATTCTTTGCGGATTTCTCCTAAAATTTTATTTAATTTATCATTTTCACGAATTTCAGCCACAATTACCCCCAAGTAACGAGCAAACTTCATCCATTTTTTTCCATACGCTTTTTACTCTAACGTGAGTCTTGCTGACTCGTTTTTCCGCCATAAAAGCCTTGTAAATCCTTCATCGCCGTATTTTTGTGTATATTTTCATAAATTCTCAACTTTCTTTTCTTGATTTTTTTATTTCTTGTTATTTTTCTGATAATTTTTTTCTAAAAGTCCTAGTGATATGTTGAAATTTATAATAACTTTTTTTAAATTATTTTTTTATTCTTAATAAGCACATTTTCTAAGTGTTTGTTTTCAAATCTTAGTGGTCTTATAAATAGTATTACTTTTTGCTTTATTTATTAATATTTCATTTATCAATAAGGTTTTTGTCAACATAACAATGTTTTTTTATTTCCTTAAATTTTTCAATCCCTACAGGAATTTTTAAATTTTTATAGTAGTAAAAAAATATAGTAGTTTTTTTAAACTATAACTTGTAATCTTCATTTCTAGATAATTTTTTTAATATTTTTTTCAACAAAAGATTAGTATTTACACTTCTATTTTTTTATTTATAAAATAAACTTTTATCAATATCTATTTTATATCTCTATCAATCAATGGTTTTCATAATTTTTTTATAAAACTTTCTAAAATTTGTCGATTTTCACTTCTTTACTAGTAAACATAATACATATTTTCATAACCACTTTCTCACTCTTAATTTATAATATTTAATAATCTATAAAGAAAAAAATAAGGGGCTTTCTTGTCCCTTAATATTTCTAAAATAACTTTATAATGAATGTTTTTTTCACTTTTTGTATTAATGTTATTACTTCAAGTTACTTACAATTATTCAAATATATTATAATATAGTGTAAGATTAGTATATTCCATAAAGTTCCTGATATAAAGTTTTTAGCATAGGAATCTGTCATTCCGCTGATAAAAATCTATTACCATCATGAATTTATTATATAATCTTTCACTTTCATTTTTTTAGTTCAGTTTTCATATATTCATCTCTTAAACTCTGTGAAATTATATTAATATTTTTTTATCAGATTTCGAAATTTTTCTTTTCGCAATTCTTATCCTCATTCCAATATCTAACAGCATAAATAAAATCATTTAAAAAAATGCCTCAATTATTTTTTTAGCAGATAATTCCAGTTTTAATATCTCGGTATCATCAAATACAAATTTTTTTCATAGCACCTTTTAATATTCCAATTGTATATTCATGAAATGTACCATAAAAATAAATCATGTTTATATGACCCCTTCATAATATCGTCAAAGGACTTATAAAAACGATATACCACAACATACATTAACCATTTTTTTGTAAAAATTCATACATTTCTGAAATGCACTGAAAATATCTTCGTTAGTTTTTTTATTCTTTCTTTTAAATTGACCAATATTTCTTCTGTGTAATGTGTATCTTTATCTTTAATTTCATTAATTTCACCTTGATAATAATCAATAAATTGCTCTATTGTAAACAATCCTTTTTTTAAAAAGCATCTTCTAAGTCAGCAGTAGCATATGCAATATCATCTGCGACTTCTAATAAAAAAATGTCAATGGATGCCTTACATATTCTCCTTCGATTTCTGTACCAGTAGTTTGGCAAATATCTTTTACAATGCTATTTTTCTGAATAATAATACCCTAGTTTATGTTTTTTTATATTCTCATCTTTATTTGAAAAAAATTTGTAGAATCTGTCGGATACTTCATTAAGGTATTAAGAATACTGTATGAGAGATTTACATCATTACTATTTGAATGCAATCTTGTTAATATTCTTATAAACATGCATTACCTTCAAAAATTTTCCAAATCTCTTTTCATTTGATCATTTAGAATTTTTTTCTGATTGGTTTGTTATTAAAATTAAAATCATCTTTTTCTAATTCTTTTTTTAAACCAGTCTCCAATAACCGCTTCTCCAAAATGTCCAAAAGGAGGATTTCCAATATCATGTAACAATCCTGCACATGCTAAAATGGAAGGTATATTTTTCAATAATGTTTTTATTTTTCATTTTCGAATAAGTTTGGACCATATTTCTCTGGAGTCTTTTGAATCATTATCCCTAATTGTCTTGCAATAGATGACACTTCAATTGAATGTGTTAGCCTTGTTCTCACAAAAATCACTTTTATCTAAAAGGAAATACTTGTGTTTTATCCTGTAGTCTACGAAATGCTGAACTTGATATTATCTGTTCATAATCAATTTCCATCATATCGTCAATGGGATCAAAATATTCAAAAAAACATTTTGGGTTCTTTCTTCCTTTCCATTTTTGTTTTTTTGATGATAAGAGTTTGTTCCATTCCATGACTTTTTTCTCCTTTACTTTATAAGATAATTTATTATATCGCAAAATTTAATATTTTACAATAGACTCACATGGATTTATTTGATATAATCTTTAAAAATTAGACTTCTATGGTATTAAATAACCCTATTTACTGTTTTTTTGTCCAGTAAAGAAAGTGCATACTAACATTGGTCAGTTTTTTTATTCTATCAATTCCTATCTATGATTTTTAAGTTAATATTTCCTTCATCAAATAAAACATCAGATACTATCCACAACTGTCTAAATAGATAGTTTTTTTAGTTTTTACTTATATTTTTTTATCATTACCCCCACTACCTCAATATGCCCAGTTTGCGGGAACATATCCACAGGAGTAATTTTTCTTCAATACATACCCATTTTTCAGTTAAAATCTTCACATCCCGTGCAAAAGTTGCAGGATTGCAGGAAATGTAGACAATTTTTTTCAATTTTATTTTTTTATGACACTTTTTTAAGGCAATTTCTTCAATTCCACGTCTTGGCGGGTCAAAAAAACGATTGCTCCAATATTTTTCTCTTTTTAGAATTTTTTTGGCAGTTCCTTTTTCAACTTTTTCCATTTACAAATTCCACATTTTTGAATGGAATTTTTCGTGGGATGTTAATTTTTGCTGCAAGAGTAGAACTTTCAACACTTTCAATTCCAATAACTTTTTTTATATTTTTTTAGAAAGCATCATTGCGATTGTTCCAGTCCCTGAAAAATGCGTCAATTACTGTTTTTTTCATAAATTTTGCCATTATTTTTTTGTTATTTTTTTCTTCATTTAAAAATTCAATCGCTGTGTCATAAAGTTTAAGTGCCTGTTTTTTTATTGATTTGAAAAAAATGAATTTGGATAAATTTTTAAATTTTAATCCTTCCATTTCCTCTTCCAAATACTGGCTTCCAAATAAATGTACATTTTTTTCCCTAAAATCACGTTATTTTTGTTCAGTTTTTACGGAAATATAAACTGACTTTATGCACTCATTTTCATCATACATTTCTTCCAGTATTTTTTTGAAAAGTGATTATACTGGGAATTTTTTTATTTACAATAACAATTATCATAACTTCATTCTTTTCATTATTTCTAACCATTATTTGCTTCAAAAAAACCCAGTGTTATTAATTTCGTTAAAAACTTTAAATTCTTTTTTTGTGCCTGAAAAAAACTATTTACTTTTTTTGTAAAAAAATTTATCAATAATTATTTTTTTGCAATTTCTGATTTTAAGAGGCTTTCTTTAGCCAGAAAAAAACATTGTGGGATTTTTCTAGAATAAAATCCTGTTTGAATAATCCCATCCTTTTTAAAAAATGGCTCAGCCGTTTTATTTCGATAATTAACCTTTTCATCACTTCCAATAATTTTCCCAACTTGTACATTCTCCAAATCAATTCCTGAAATTTTTGTGAGAACTTCTTCAAGCATTTTATCCTTATACTCAAAAGCTTGTTTTTTTCATACTTTAACATCCCAAAGTCACAGCCATCAAAAATCTTCAAAACTAACTTTGGATAAATCTTCAATTCTATCTTTTTGACGGCTCAATTATTCTAGTTATCAGCCCTCTAGCATAAGACTTTTTCACGGAAATAATATCAATTTCCAGTTTATCTCCTGGCACGCTCATTGGTACAAATACAGTAAACCCATCAATTCTTCCAAGACCTTCGCCGCCAAATACTATTTTTTTCTATTTCAATTTCTAGCTTTTTGCCCAACTTCATAATTATTTTTTTATTTTATTCATCTTATTCCTTTTTTTATTTTTAAATATTCTAAAATATTTTTTTCAATTGTAATCCTATTCCAATTTTTTTAAACTTTCCTCATCAATATTAAATTTAGGATGGTGCAAATCGTAAATTAATCCCTTTTCTTCCACTCGTGTTCCCAGTCTGAAAAAAACATCCAGGAATTTCATTTTAAAAAAAGTAAACTTTACATCTTCAACATCCATTCTAGGCTGCTTTATTAGTTCCAAAGCATTTTTACCATACAAATCAACAATGTTATTTTCCACTCTTTCTGTCATTTCATCATTATTAATTACAGGTGCATAACCACGTACAATATCAACATTTGCTGTTCCGCCTAATGCTTCTACAAATTTAGGCAAGTCTCTTTCCAATGTTTCAATTATAAATGTTCGTGTTTCTTCAGACATTGTTCTAGCTGTTCCCTTCATTTCTACTTTGTCACAGACAACATTATCAGCAAAACCTCCATTAAATGCCCCAATTGTAATTACAGCCTCTTCTCTTGGGTCAATTCTTCTGCTGACAATAGATTGAAGATATTCCATAACTTTTGCACCGATTAAAATTGCATCAATTCCCTTGTGAGGCAATGCGGCATGAGCTGAAACTCCATTTATTGTAAGATGTATTCTTGCTGATGAAGCGTGTGCCTTTCCATATTTTAATCCAATTTTCCCAAGTTCTATTTCTGGAGCCATGTGCAATGCAAAAAAAGCATCTATTTTTCTATCTTTTTCCTTTTCAAATTCCAATGCTCCAGCTTTTATCATTCTATCTGATCCCCCAGAAGTTTCCTCTGCAGGCTGGAAGAAAAATCTCGCAGTTCCATGCCATTTATCCTTATTTTCTGCCAGAACTTTTGCCACTCCAAGCTGAATAGTTGTATGTGCGTCATGTCCGCAAGCATGCATTTTTCCAGTATTTTTAGATTTATAGTCAACATCATTTTCTTCAAAAATCGGCAATGCATCAATATCCGCACGAGTCGCAACGGTTTTATTTTCCATATTTTCCTTATCATTATAAATAGTCGCAACAACTCCTGTATTTATAACTTCAAAAAATCCAATACCATTTTCTGTCAAAAATCTTTTTATCAATTTACTTGTTTCAAACTCTTCATCCCCAAGTTCAGGATTTTTCATGAATAGTTCTTCTAACTTTTACCATTTCATCATAAATTTTATCAACATTTTTCCTTTATAAATTTATTTATCTCTTGTGAATCCATTTTTATCACATCACTTTCTAAAAAAATTATTTAATTTCATTATACCAAAAAAAATATTGGCTTTGTAAATTTTTGAAAAAAATAAATGAATGAGAAAATAAAAATGTTTTTGGGCAAAAAAATTTTTTTATAAATATTTTTATTTTATAATTTTTTTGAAATCACAATTTATCTTGACATTTATTTTTTTAAATAAAGTAAACTATTAAATAAATGAAATAATAAGAATAAAAAAATAATGTTATTATTATATGTAGAAATAGTTAATATTTTTTGTTTTAAATAGTGAGACTAATATTTTTTTCAAAATATAAAACTATTTAATTATGAATAAATTTATAAAAAAAGTTGGGCTAAAAATGTGAGATGTATATTAAAAAGTAGAGCACAACAGCATAAAATTTGAACATTAATTAAAAGAAGAGAAGGAGTTTTTTTAATTATGAAAAAAAGATACGCCAATTCAAATACTTCAATTATCAAAGAGATCTTATAATGTTTTTAGAAAAAAATTTAATATTATTACTGTTCAAGATTTATTAACTGTTTCGATAGAAGATATAAAAAAATTTCAAAGGGATAGGAAAAAAATCTATTCAAGAAATATTATCAAAGATAGAATTACTAAAAGATCATAATTTTGATAATATAGATATTTCTGAAATAGAAATGAAAATATCAAAAGATAAATATTTCACAAATAAATTTGGAGAAAAATATAAAGATATTCCTATTGAGGATTTAGGACTTTCAGAAGAAAGTAAAAAAATTTTTTTAAAAGGAACTTGGTATAGAGTATTATTCAGAACTTCTTACCAAGAGTGATGAGGAATTTGAATTACCAGAATATTTGGGAAATAAAGTACAAAAAGGAAATAAGAAGTATAAGAAGGATCTTAACATTGAAGTTCCAATAAATATAAGGGGAGATATAAGTATAGATTATTTAAGACTTTCAGCAAGAGCTAAAAATTGTTTGAAGATTGCTAATATTAAATACTGTTCTCAGCTTTTTTTATAAAATGAAAAGAAGAATTGAAGGCAATAAAAGCAAATGGGGGAAAAGACTCTAAAAGAACTGCAAAGATTTAAATTTCTTATATTTTTTTATTTTTGGAATACCAAGTAATATTGAAGATAAGAGATCAGAAGAAGAAAAAAATTTCAAAAAGAAAGTGTTGATTTTTTTAAAAAAAGTTGCTAAAATATTAAATTGCAATACTGAAAAAGTCGATTTCAAATATTTCAGAAAGAAGATTTTTTTCAAGGATATATATTTAAAAATATGATGTGAATAAAGAGGCATTTCTAGTTGCCTTAAGAGAAGAAGAAACATACAACTATTTAAGTTTGAGATATAGAAATGAGTTAAATCAGGTTAAAAATGCGAGAAAATCATTACAGGAGCTTTTTAGAAGATGAAGAGATTCCTGCTATAATTCGGAGAGCTTTTTGAAAAAAATTTGTATATAAAGATTATATTACTTTCGATAAAGAAAAGAATACTCGTGGGAGAGCAAGTTTTACAAATTATATTATAAAAGCATTTTGCTAATGATGGAATGTCTTATATTGAATTTAAAGAAATGTATGATATGTTTTTAACTGAATTAGGTTATGAAAAAGAAGAAAGTCTTAAAATTGTGGATAGAAGTTATGAAAATCGTATAAGAGATGATATGAATGTTTTATGGAAACCAAAGAAAAAAATTTAGATATTATAATATTTCAGGATATGATTTTAGCGACTTTTTAGAAACTTTAAATTTAAGCCAGTATAAAAATGAGGAATATTCAAGTCTAAAATTTTTTTAAAATGTATCCTGATTTAATGAAAATGTATGATATTCGTGATGAATATGAACTTCATAATTTATTAAAAAAAGATATGTACTGTGGATAAATATCCTGAAATAAAATTTGGTAGAATGCCGTCAATAGAATTTGGTAAAAGGCTGATAGAGAACAGCAGGTAAAAAGAGTTGTTGTCGTTATTATCTCCTATTTCAAAACAGGACTTTATAAATGAATATGAATATTTTTTTATGGGGTTGATTCTAAAACATTTGCAGTAATTATCTTTCTTACATAGATGAATATAATTGCAGTGGAATATACGATATAACATTTGAAGAGTATGATGATTCAATTTTTTTCTTGAGCTAAAAAGATATATTATCTGAAGAACTTTATACAGTTCAAGAAGTTAAAGAAAAAAATTGAAAAAAACATTTCCAAACTATAAAAAGGAATTTTTTTGAATCCAATTTTATTAAAAAAATTAGGATATAAAATTTCTAGAGGATATATTGTAAAAAGTCAATATGACTCAGCATCTAGTTATTTCTGTCAATTTTTACAAAAAAATGAGATTGTAAAATTGGATGATATATCTTCTAAAAATAAAAATCTTTTGCCGATGTTTACTTCTCAAATTTATAAATTAAAATATGTATATGAAATTATTGAATTTTTCACCAAATAAATTTGTTAATTTTAGTAAATTGAAAAAAACTAGGAATAACAAAAAGAAGATTTAAAAACAATATTGTTCAGATGTTTTTAGAATTTATAGGAAAAGATAAGTATTTTACAACATTTTCATTGAAGAAAAAAATGGATTTTTATCATGAATTAGATGAACTGGGATTTGACGATTATTTTTTTATACATCTATTCTTATTGAAGATAAGAATAGAATTTCCTATAGAAGAATAGGGAAAAAAATAAACTTATGTATAGTAATGGTGAAGGAGCAAATTTTGAAGATTTTTTTAGAGCGTATTGTGTATAAACAGGAAAAAAACTTTATATAGAAGTTTATGACTTAAATGATTTATTAAGAGATAAATATAATATTGTGCTTGATGTGCACGATGTTATTAGTTCTGTAAAGTCTACTTCTATGTTTTATGACCCTATTTCTAAAAATAGTGTTTGCAGATTATGAAATTTATTATGAGGTGATATAAATGAATTTATTAGAAAACGATTTAGCAGAAAAAGTCTGTATTTAAAAACAGAAAATAAAAAAAGATTAGTTATTAGAAATCATCCAAAAAGATTATCCAGTTTATAAGATTAGATTGGATAAGTTGTTTTACAATGATCAAAATGATAGAATTTCTACTTGGATTTCAAGATATAAAATGGAAAATGGTATTGATAAAATAGATTACTCTAATAAAGAAAAATTATAATGAAATTATTCATAAATTTATTACAGAGAGTAATCGTGATGCATTGAAAAAAACTCAGCAAAATATAAAAAGTCTATCGGGCAAGTGGAAGCAGGAGTTGTATTGCTAGATGGTCGTATTATTGATGGAAATCGGAGATTCACATGTTTGAGAAATATTGAGAAGGAAACTCATAAAGAGCAGTATTTTTGAAAGTCTGTTATATTGGATTACAGTATTGAGAATAATGAAAAAGATATAAAAAAATGTTAGAACTTATGTTACAGCATGGTGTTGACGAAAAAAAGTTGGATATAGTCCTATTGAAAGATTAGTGGGAATTTATCATGATATTGTAGAAACAAAATTATTAACGACAGCAGAATATGCTAAAAGTGTAAATGATACAGAAAAAAATATAATTTCAGAAGTTGAAAGAGCAAATTTATTAGCTGAGTTTCTAGAATTTATTGATGCAGAAAAAAACAATTTCATTTGGCTAGAGATTTAGATCTTGTGGATCCTTTAAAGGAATTACAGAAAATGTTAAAAAAAATTAATGATGAAGATATTAAAGAAAATTTGAAGAATGCTGTATTTAGTCAATTTTTAAGCAGACCTGCTGGAGATTTAACTAGATATATAAGAAAAAAATAAATGATATTGCAGTAATCTAAAAACATTTAAAAGATTACTTGAAAGAGCAATCTCCGATTGTGGAACAAGTTTGTGAAAAAAATTAGAAGAATCTGATAAAAAAATGCAAGTAAAAAAATCGGTGAAATAGCAGAAGATAAAAAAATAAAAAAATGAGTTTTTGCGTACAACGGAAAAGTATGTTACAAGATCTGCAGGGGAAAAAAACTAGAAATGCACCGTTAAAATCTATGGAAAAAGGCATGTAATAGTTTAGATGAGATTGATCTTAAAATTTTGGATAAATTAAAAAGATAAACAAATAGAAGAATTAAAAAGGGAAAATAGATGAGTTAAAGAAAAAAATTGAGAAGTTAGAAGATAGATTAGAAGAGATTGATCAAAAAAACTGGGGAGGAAACCGATAGTGAATGATAATTTGACACTTCAATTTGAAAATGATAATTTAGTTCTTGTTTCTTCTTCAATGATTTCTAATTTAAAGAGAAATAGAGTTTATAAATTACAATTAAAAAGATATGTTTCTAGGGATAAGACAGAGGAAAAATAAATTATTTTTTTAAAAAAAGAAATAGGTTATATAAAATATAAAAAAATAATTGAAATAATAGAAAAAAATATTCTTCAAAAAAATAATATTGATTTTTCACGTTTCAAAAGAAGTGGAAGAGTATATACAAAAAAAGAGAAATATATATTAATGAAAGATCAAGAGTGGGTTTAGGAATTAAAAAGTCAGACTGAGGAAATCTTGGAAAAAAATATAACAGTTATAGAGGTGTTATTGATAGTCAAATGGTAAGAAAATTAAGGGAAAAAAACAGGCTTGGGATTCATTTTTTTATGTTTGCAATGAGAAAATCTGCTAATTTTTTTCTGTACCAGGTTCTGGAAAAAAACATCTTCAGTTTATGGAGTTTTTTAGTTTTTTTATCCTACAAAGGTTTGGTAGATAAAATAGTTATGATTGGGCCTAGAAGTTCTTTTTATTTCATGGAAAGATGAATTTTATAATTGTTTTTGGTAATAAAAAGAAAATTAGAATTATTTAATATTCAAGATTATTCAAATTCAAGAGATAAGAAAAAAATGCCTTATTGTATAAAGCAGTTCATAAAAAAATTTACTACTTTTTTTAATTATGAAAGTTTAGATTCTATTTTTGGAAGAGGTAAAAAAATATTATAGATGATAAAACACTGCTTGTTTTTCGATGAAGTTCATAAAGTAAAAAAATCCAAATGGTAAAAGAGCTAAGAATGCTCTCAAAAATATCATATAATGCTAGATATACAATAGCATTAACAGGAACACCTCTTCCAAATTCGTATCTTGACATTAAGAATTTATTACATATTTTATATCATGAAGAATACAATGACTTTTTTTGGTTTTGGAGATGCCCAGTTAAAGGATTCCAAGTGAATATGATATAGAAAAATATCAACAAAAAGATCAAACCATTTTTTTGTAGAACTACAAAAAAATCAATTGGAAGTTCCTGAGGTTAATCCAGATATTATTTTACCATGCAAACTATCAGATAAAGAGAATAAAATTTTTTTAATATTTTTATTGTTAAAATATGCTAAAAACAAATTAGCATTAATTATTAGGTTATTACAGTTAGAATCAAATCCTAAAATGCTATTAAAAAGCTATATCCGAAAAATCAAGAAGATTTTTTTCAGATATACTGGATACTACATCAGATCCAGAAGATATTGATTATGTTGATTATTCACAGGATATCAAAGATTTAATAAATTCTCTTGGTAAAACTGAAAAATTTAATTCCTGTATTCAACAAGTAAAGCAACTTAATTCAGAAGGGAAGTCAGTAATTATTTGGTGTATTTTTGTTGATTCAATTCGACAGTTGGCTTCTCAATTGGAAAAGGAGGGAATATCTGCAGGTGTCATTTTTGGTAGTACTTCAGAAGAAGAAAGAAAAAATATATTAAATAAATTTAAAGAAAAAGAAATTGATGTATTAATTACAAATCCACATACCTTAGCAGAATCAGTTTCTTTGCATTCTGTTTGCCACGATGCAATTTATTACGAATACAGTTATAATTTAGTACATTTGTTACAATCAAAGGATCGAATACATCGTTTAGGATTAAAAGAAGGTCAATATACACAATATTATTTTTTTGCAAAAGTATATTTGTAACAAGAGATGGATTTGAATATTCTTTAGATCAAAAAAATATATCAAAGACTGTTAGAAAAAAAGAAAAAAATTATGTTAGACGCAATTGATGAAGATATTTTTGGAATCTTTTAGGAAGTATAGAAGATGATATTGAAGTTATATTTAAAGACTTAAAAGCTTTTAAATTAAATAGTAGGGTTTTTGAGAGTGTAAAAAAATTTTTAATTGGCACTCTCTAAAAATCTTCATTTCCCAAAAATAAAAATCTCTAACCTTTTCAGCAACCTCCTTTTTAGCAAAAAAATATTTTTCTCAGATTTAAAAAGATTTAGTAAAAATAAAAAGTTAAAGATGAATAACTTCCTCCACGATTATAAACTTTATCAACTTTTTATGTCAGAAATCCAAGAATAAGGAATTATGTATGCTGGATAGATAGAAAATAAATATCTGCTTCCAATTTTTAAATCACTTTGTGAGACCATTCCAGTTTTAACTATTTTCTCAGAGTTAATAAAATCTTCTTTCGCATAATTTAAAAAAATCTGTATTTTTTTCTAAGTTATCTAGCATTTCGGCTAATCTTTTATTCTCTTTCTTTTTTCATAAATAAGGCAAATAATAATAGAAAAAGTACAGTAAACCATAAAAAAATAGGAATACCAAATTTAATAAATACAAATGACATAGGATTGATTGGAAAATCAGGAAACTCTTGTGCAAATTTTAACTCTTTTTAGATATTCAGCATACCCACTGAATAAGATATAAATGGTGTCTATTGCCAATAAGAAAAATTTCTGCGCAATAAACTGGTTTTTGCTGTTCTTTCCATTTTTAATAAATTATAAAAAAAATTCTCGTGGTTTTAAGTCTTTTAAGTCATCACTAATTTCAGCGGATATAATTTTTTTGCATGTTTCTTTTTCTTAATGTTAAAGAAAAAAATATTGATAGAATAAATAAAAGAGGTATAAACATTGTTCCTATAATTATTTCATATATTCCCATTTAAAACACTTCCTTTTTAGTATAAAATTTGTTATTTTGAATAAATAAAATATACTCAAACCTATTTAAAAATCAAACTACTAAAATTGTATAAATTTAAATTTTTGAATTGAATAGCCATACCTTTTTGAGTTCAATTTTAAAGTAATTTTATTATATAATCAAATTTTTTTAAAATTCTATAGTTATAACATTCAAAAGTTTAATTATAATTAATAGTATACGGTATCGAATATTCCTTTAAAATAGGTGTCAATTTATTAATTTCATCTAAAACCATTTGTTCAGTAACAAAAAAATGTAAATTTACTTGTCTGAAAAAAATCGTTTGACTACTTTTTGAATTTATCGTATGAATCTTTTATCAATCCTCTGCAACTGTTACGAAAAACGACTGCAATAAAATTCTATGTATTCAATATCAGAAAGTGGAATCTTTTTTTGTAGGCATAGAGTTTAGGTATAAAATTTCATTTTCTATGTAAAAAAACATTCCATTGTATTTTTTTCTTGTTATTAAATAGATAATCGTTGTGATACTGATAATAAGTATTACCAGTTGCAAGATCAACATAAAAAAATAATCATTTTATTTTTTTCTCCTTATTTTTTTAATTTTTGTAATTAAAAAAATTTTTTTATTTCTAAAAATAATAAAGACTATTAGAAATAATCATATAAATCAACAATCATCACATTATATTTTTGTAAAATATTTTTTTCAGCAAATAATAATCAGTTGCCTTGATAGACATTTCAACAAATTTTTTTCTCTTCTTTATCAAAAAAATTTGAAAAGTGGGATTTCTTTCTTTTTCTGCCTTTTTCCAGCATTAGCCGCATAAAAATTTGGCATAACGGATATTATCAATTTCTATAAATTCTATTTCATTGTTTTCATATAATAATTTTATAATTCTTCCACTTATAATTAAAGAATATTTTTCTTTTTTTGAGATTTTTCCAAAAAAAAGCTAAAATTGACGGCAATCGTTATAATCATAAAAATAACGAAAAAAATATCTTTTGATGTAAAAATTTTTTTAACAATTCATTTAATTTAAAATAGAGTATTGTAATAAACATAATAAATAATATAATACACAAAAAAATATGAATTATCTTTTTAGTGGATGAATTTCAAATTCATATAGCAATGTCATTTCTTCAAGTTGTTTCAATTTTTCTTTCGATGAAAGAAATATTTACTTTTATAACAATAGCCAAAAAAATAAAAGAAAAAAACTGAACCTCCACTATAAATCAAAAAAATATTATTTGTTTTTGGGGAAGTTTTTATCTAAAAAAATATAATTGCATTAGAGCAATGATAAAAAAAATAGTAACGATAAAAATCAAAAATATTTTTTTACAAATTTTTTTCTGTCTTGGAATATTAGGAATCAACATATCTAATTTTTTTCATCAAAGATATAACCCCATCTTTTTACGATTTTTTTATCCATTTTATGCCTCCTAATTTCATTTTTTTAGAAATAATATTTTTAAAGTCATTTTATTTTAATTAACAGATATTTCCAGCAATCCTAAAATTTCTTCTTTACTTAACGGCTCAACAAGAATGTATGAAGCGTCAATAAAACGATACTTATCTTTTTGGTAATTTTTTTATAAAATCATTATAATCTAATTGACCAATAACTTGATAACTGTTTGGATCATTTTTCATCTCCATTAATAGTAACGAAACCTATATTCCAAAAAGCTATGTCATCATTTTTTTAACGATATCTAAATTATGAAATTCAACACTAGGTTTATAAGGAAGAATTGTTCTAACATTTTCTGTCAGACTATAAAGCTCCCATAATTCTTTCATCTTCATCATTTTTTTATAAAAAAACGTTGATTTGCCGAATAAGCATCTAAATTTTTGAATGTTTCTTACTATTCTTGAAAAAAAGTATCTATAGAATTATTTGAACTATTTATTTCATCAATCATTTCTTCATTGAAAGAAACAGGTCTAGTTATACCAAAAAAATAAGATAAGTATCTGATTCTCTGCTTTTTTTATATTTTTCTGTAATTACTTTTTATTCCATAAAGTATATCTGATTCATAGTCAAATTTATCAATGTTACCAGCAGTATAAACTTCACCTCTTTCATTCAAAATCTCCGAATCAAATTCTTTAGCCAACGCTTTTATATATTCCAACGCCAAAAGCCAATCTTCCCTAGATGATGGCGTAAAAATCCTCACAACATAATTATTATATTTTTGTGTCGTAAGATAGTTCAAATCCTCTTGCACTTTCCTTGCCATCTCCTATTAAAAGACACTGATAATTAGAAACTGGAGATAACAGCAAATCATTAATATCAATATTTCCAGTATTGTAGCTGTAAAGCTCCTTATCCAGCAAACTTAATGCAGTTTCAACATTTAAAACTGCTTTATACCCTAAAAAAATTTTTTTCTTGTTTTTTTCACATAAAAACTTATACTCATTTCTTTATCCTCCATATTTTTTTGATTTACTAATTTGTTTTTTTAATTTTATTCAAATTTCTAAAAAGATATAATGTATTATTTTATTAATTTATTTAATTTTTTTCTTTCAATTCATCATTAACTTCAATTTTTTTCTAAGTTTTTTTATATTTTCTATTATTTCATTAGGAAAAAAATATCCTGTATCTTTCCATTTTTTTGCAATGTATTAGTTCCTCCATATCTCACATTTACATAAGGAGAATTTAGGGAACATATAATTAAATTTTTTTCCTGTCCCTTCAAAAATTTTCTAGAGTTCTAACTGCAACATCTAAAAACTGTAAATTCTTCATATTTAAAATTGATTTTTATCAGTAGGAGATCCTTTCATTTTTTTCTAATGGTAGTCTTTTTTTCTACGAGTGAGACAAGTTTTTTTCCATATTTTCTTTTTTTGATATATCATATATTATATAGGGATTTTTTTAGAAGATTACTTTGTAAATATTCTAAAAGCATACGGTTCAATGTCTATTTTTTTATATTTTGCTATATCATAAGAATATCCTTTTTTTCATTAATTCTTTTTATATTATTTACAGTTTCTTTTCAGAATTTAAAATCTCATTGCAAAATTTTTTTATAAAATTATTATTGATTTTTTTCATCATCTTTTTATATTTTTGAATCATCATAACAGAACGATAATCGTTTTTCTGTTGAAGATAAATATTTTGCTTTTTTTAAATATTTTTTTCAATCAGCATTTCTTTATTTTCTAAGGATGAAATTCCAAAAAGCAGGTCCTTCATTTAATAAAGCAGTAATTAAATATGAAATATCATTAAATTTTTTTATTAGAAATATTTTTCTTCATCTAGTAATTCTAGTAAATTTATTTTTTTGCACAAGTTAGAGCAGTATATGCTGGGTCTATTTCATTGTGACAACCTTCTTCTAATAACCAATCTTTTTATTTCATCATTAGTAACTTCTAAATATGCGATGGAATGTACTCTTCCCCATCCTTTAACCTTTTTGACAATTTCAAAAAAATCTCTTCATTTGAATTTTTCTAGCCTAGTTTATTATATCTAAACAAAATAAGGTAAACTCGTTAGAAAGAGCTAAAAATTTTTATTATTTCCATTACTTTAACATCATTCTCAACTCCCATTAATATATAGTACAGCTAAAGAAAATTTTATACTTTCTTTATTTTTTTAGAAGTTTTCAATTGAGAGATAGTAAATTCATACAAATTATTAGCATTTATTTTTTTCACTTTCTTGAATAATCCAATTTAGCAAGGAAGTTCTTGATGAAAATCATTAAAAAAATCTAAATGGTCTAAATTATTTTTGAGCTTCTTTAAATTTTTCCTTCTGAAATTTGAAATACAATATTCTTCAAAGTTTCTATATTTTTCTTCATTTGTATTACTATGATACAAAAAAACGCCATCCATTGCACCATCTGCCCAAGGAATTCCATTCTCCTCTTCTTGAGGCAAAGCAAAAATCTTCAGGTAATTTTCCACACTCTCGAATAGAAGATTTGATTAATTCATATATAGATAAATTTTTGTTTTTCCAATTTTTTTATTCTCCTTTTTTTATAGTTTTTATCTCATTATATGCTCATCTAACTGAATAAAGCAAACAATTTTTTTGTTTTTCAGTTCCTCTGCACTTGGTAATATATCATTTTCTTCATCATCTTCCAGTCCCACCTGAGCAATTAAATGGTCGGAAAAATTCATCTTCATAAATATCACAGGTAATAAACGGAACACCTTTAATACATAGAGCATCTTGCATATCTACATAATAGATTGTATTTCTAAATACGTCAAGGGTTGATTCATTAATAATAATTTTAACTTTTTCCAACATAAAAAAATTTCTTTTTTTCCTTCTAAACATTTCATTATCCTCTCTATAAATATTCTTTTTGTTGATAGAGTTTACAAAAATTCAGATTTTTATCAAATATTTTAATTTATTTTACCATAATTTAAAAAAATTAAATATATTTAATCAAAGAAAAAAATTATAAAAATAGTATAAATAAATTGAATAAAATTTTTTAAAAACATATGCTATAATTAATTATATTAATCAAAATTTATTTAAAATAAATTCAATATTCAAAAAAATTTAAAAAAAGGAGTAAATATGAAAAAAATTAAATTTCAAAATAGAAGAAAAAGAATGTATTTTATATACAAATGAAAAATAAAAAGACAGAATATATTTTTAATACAGCCTGTCGATGAGCATGATATGCAGCTTTTTAGACAATGAAGTGAAATATATTTCTGAAAAATACGGATAAAAAAATTTTTAGTTTGGCAGCTTTTTAAAATAGAAGACTGGAATAGTGAGTGACACCTTGGGAAATGCCACTTCTTCGTGGAAAAGGAAATTTTTGGCGATGGAGCTGGTAAAACATTAGAGTTTATAAAAGAAAAATTGATTCCAAATTTGGTAAAACTTATGAATATTCAAGAAAATAATGTGAAATATGTTTTTAGGAGGATATTCACTTGCGGGATTATTTTTCGTTGTGGAGCGGGTATCAGACAAATATTTTTTTGCAGGAGTTGTTGGAGTTTCACCGTCAGTTTGGTATAAGGATTGGATTAAGTTTGTGAAAAATAATGAAATTTTGGCAAAAAATGTTTATTTGAGTCTTGGAGATTTGGAGGAAAAGACTAAACATCAGGTTTTATCGAAGATTGGGGATAATATAAGGGAATATTTTTGAGATTTTGAGAAATTCTGAAGATGTAGAAAAAAATGTATCTTGAAATGGAATGAGGGGAATCATTTTAGGGATTCGGATGTGCGAATGGGAAAAAGGATTTGTACGGATTGTAGAAAATTGTTAATTTTAATAATTTGAATAATTTAACTCCCCTAGGGGTAGAGGCAGAGGTGAAATTCGATATTTTTTTCGACTATCTAGTCAGTCTGTAAACAATATACATAATAACCAGAAGTCTAATAAGTTCATCGCTGTTCACTGCTCTAAACCTCCTTTGTATTAAAAGTATGAGTTATTGGAACTCATTAAAATTATTATAATAAAAAAACTGGAAAACTCAGTTTAATTTGCCAATATTTTTTTACTTTAATACAAAGTTTTTTTCCCTTAGGGTTTTTTTAACAATTTAATTATATCATATTTTTCAAAAAGTCAATTGCAAAAAAATATCATTTTTTTGTTTTTATACACTTTTTCTTATCCCTTATTTTTGTACCCGTTATCATTTTCATTATAATGTTTATCAAGAGTTTTTTTACATCTGCTTCCTTAAAAATTTTTACCTTTGTAATAGACATTATTCTTATCTTTTGCATAATCATCATCAAGAATTTGAAAAGTATCAATATCGACATTTTTACTTTCTAATGGAACAAATTTTTGTGTTATTATTTCCATCTTCAGTAAAATAGTACAAATCTTCATTTTGCTTTTACTAAAGAATAGTCTATTACTTCAAAGTTTTTAGGTTTGAATATTTCTAACTTTTTATTTTTTTATAATAAACATTATTTTTTTATCCTTAAAAAAATCATTTTTCAAAACTTCAAAGTTTATTTACATCCACTCCATTTACTTTACGAGTTTCATAATATACTCCCATTTTATCTTTTTCCAATAGAATACCCTTCAGGTTCAAAAGTTTTTATATCAGCACCTTCTATTTTTTTGAAATGATAATAAACGTTATTTTTTTATCTTTTTGAATATTCAGAATAATTTTTCGATAGGTTGTAAAGTTTTTTAAATCAATTTCTGGAGAAATTTCAACTTTTTTTCAACAACAACTTCATTTTTCTTTTTGATAAAAGGAATATATTCCATTTTTTTATCTTTTTACATGTGTATAATTTACAGAATGGCTCAAAAGATTTTTGAATCAATCCCTTTCATTAGCATTCCTTCGTAGTAAACTCCATTTTTTTATCTTTATAAAAAAATCTCCGTTCAAATCTTCAAATGTCACAGGGTCTAATCCCTTTATCAGACTTTCCCTCTGTCATAAACAGCGTTTTTTTATCTCTTCCTAACGCATAACCTTCTATCGCTTCAAAAGTTTTTGCATCTGCCCCTTTAACTTTTTTTACATCGCCATCATAATTATCATAATAATAAACATTATTTTTTTATCTCGATAATATTCTTTTCGATACTTCTTCAAAAGTTTATTTATATCAGCATTTTGGATTTTTTTCACTTCTTCTCTTCCAAGATAATAAACCCCTTTATCATCTTTGATAATAAGTTTATTTGATCCAATAACTTTAAAAAGTTTTAGGATTTACCCCTGTTATTTTTTTGTTAAAAAAAATATAAATTCTTTTATCTTTTTCCATATATAGAATCTATTTCAAAAACTATTACTGTCAACTCCTTCTAATTTTTTTATTTCAATATCAATACTATAGTTATCATTCTCAGTTTCTTCTGCATTTTTCGATATCAGTATCTAAAAATTTTTTTGTTCACTTTCTTTATAATTAATAAAATAGACATTATTTTTTTATCTTTTTAAATACAAAAAGCATCGCCATATTCTCTCCATCAACAACATTCAAAGTATCCATATCTATTTCTGCAGGTTTTATTGATTTTATCGTAATTTCTCCATTTTCATATTTATCAAAAGTATAAATACCATTTTTTTATTAATTAGTATAGTTGGTACGTAAAACTGAACAATAACTTTACTTTTTTTCTGGACTAAATCCTTTAATTTTTTTATAATTTCATTATTTGTAATATAAAAACATTATCTTTATCTTTTTACAATAAAAAGGATTTTCAATCTGAAAAGAATTCACATCTACATTTTTCCAGCTTTTTATTCTTATAGTAAACATTATCCTTGTCTTTCGCAAAATTATCATTCTCTTCAAAAATTTTTAAAAGTCCTAAAATCAATATTTTTTTCACAACTTCTTTTTTTCTCAGAATCTTCTATTGTGTCAATAAAATAAATTTTATTTTTTTCTCTTTAAAATACCCTGCATTCATAACACTCCCTACCAAAACAAACAAAAAGCAGAATTTTTTTAACAAATATCTTTTAATGTTCACAATAACTCTCCTTTTTTTATCCCAAAATTTAGCAATTCAAACAAAAGCAATTCCTATTATTTTATCTCCGTTTCCTCCTCAAATTCAATCGGATTTTTCCTTCCATTTTCTTACCTTCAAAATAAACATTATTCCTGTCTTTTCCATATTTTTCCACTCATTGTCACTTCAAAAAGTATCTATATCCGCTCCATTTATTTTCACAAACTTTTTCTCCATTCAAAAAAATAAACTCCATTTTTTTATCTTTAAAAATAATTAGAACTATCCATTGGAGATTCAATTCTTTCAAGAGTTTTTTTAAGTCAATATTTTTGCTGTCAAGTGGAATTATTTTATCTTTTTGATTTTCATTTTCCATCAATTTGTAAGCTCCGTTTTTTTGTCAACTAAAAATTATATCATACGAAATTCCGCCATCAAAAAAATATTAAAATTAGTAGGACTGATACTTCTTAATTTTTTTCCTTCATAAAAAAACACTATTTTTTTATCTTTTTATACACATTCCATTTACTACTTCGATACTGTTTATATCTATTCCTTCTAATTTTTTTCTCCCTCATAATAAACATTGTTTTTTTATCTTTAAAAAAAGCCAGTAGAATCTATTCGTTCAAATGAATTTATATCTGCTTTTATCTACTTTTTTTAAAAATATCTTCATCAAAATAATAAATATTTTTATCATCTCCAAAATACTTCCAATCTAATTCTTTAAAATTTCTAAAATCTATTTTTTTGCATTAATTGGAGTTATTTTTTTAGATCTTGTTCATTTTCACCTTCTTCAAATTTATAAATTCCATTTTTATCTTTTTATAAAAATAACTTTGTATCTGTTCAAAATCATTAGGAACAATTCCATCCAATTTTTTTCCCATTATAATAAACATTATTTTTTTATCTTTCGCAAAAATAAACTGAACTGTTATAAGGCGAATTTAAAACTTCAAATGTCGATAAGTCAACATTTTTCATTTTATAAAGATTACCACTCAATTCATAATAAATACTATTTTTTTATCTTTAAAATAACCGTTATCTAATTTCTTTAATGTCTTCAAATCAATTCCATCTGCTTTCAAGTTTTTTTGTCTTTATTTCTAGATTTTCATTTTCCTCTGAAACATTTTTCCAAAAAATACACTCCATTTTTTATCTTTTACAATATCATAACCAACTTTTTTTCAAAAGTTTTCGCATCTACTCCAATCACTTTTTTTATTAAAAGAAATAAACATTTTTTTATCATCTCTTGCAAAATAATCGTCAACAATTTCAAATGTTTTTCGGATTCGCACCAGCCAATTTTTTTCAAATTCCATTTTATCATCTTTATCATTCAAAAAAATAAATATTGTTTTTTTATCTCTGTAATATTTGTTATAAGAATCTCCAAGAAGTTCAAGACTTGGAATATCAATTCCTTTTGTATCTAAAACTTTTACTTTATAAGTAATTCCATCACTTTCTCTATCCAAATAGTAAACATTCTTATAATCTTTCATAAAATTAAATGTATCATCCAATACTTCAAACCCTTTAGAACTCACGCCTTCCAACTTTTGATTTCCAATAAAAAAACACTATTTTTTTATCTTTAGAAATAATTCCAAACTCAAATGTAGTTTGGATCTGCTCCTTGTAGTATTTTTTTAAAGAAATATCTCCATCATTATCTTCTGCATAATAAACAGCATTTTTATCTTTAAATAATCCTTCATTGAAAATATCTTCAAAAGTTGCCACATCAATATTCAAATTTTTTTATTGGTTTTACTTTCACTTTATCATTGTCATTCATGGAAATTTCATAGACACTATTTTTTTATCTTTTAAATAATATTCACCAAAGATTTTTAAGACCATCTAATCCTACAAAATCCAATTTTTTTCTCCCAAATAATAAACATTTTTACTATCCACTCCATAATTTCCGTTTACAACTTTAAATGTGTTTTTATCAACATTTTTTTCACAATTTTTATTTTTTTCCCTCTTCATCATTCACAAAGTAAACATTTTTTTCCCATCTCTCAAATAACTACTGAAAACAGAATTTCCATCATCCAAATATTCCAAATTATTTACATCTATTTTCAAATTAACTTTCTCAAGTTTTTCCATCAGAAAAAAATAATAAATGTTATTTTTTTATCCTTTATAAAATCACGCAACTCAATCATTTTTTTCAGCACTTTGAACATCAATTCCACTTTTTAATTTTTTTCAAGTCATTATCTGAATGATAATAAAAATTATTTTTATCTTTATACAAATCGTATATTTCAAAAATATTTAAATGTGCCATAATCAATATTCAAAGCCATTTATTTTTCTTTATTTTTAAATTTTTTTCTTTTTGTATTATCATCTGACTTGTCATATGAATTTCCTTCATTTACAGTCACCAAGTAATGATCATTGCCACTTTGAAAAAAATATAATCGTAATCTCCTAATTCTTCAACAACTTTAGCATTATTCGAAGAAATTCCATCTATTTTTTTCTCCAAAATGATAAACGCCATTTTTTTATCTTTCCCAAATTCAGCATTCAAAATATCAAAACTACTTCTATCAATATTTTTTTCGACATTTCCAAAACCAAATTATAATTAGAGTCAGGATAATCATTTTTTTAAAGCAAAAACATTATTTTTTTATCCCTAAAATAGTAACTCTCTTCCATTCTCTCAAAAAGTTTTTCGCATCCGCATTTTTTTAATATCTTTACGCTCATCCATATAAAAAAACTCTATTCTTATCTTTCGCTATCCAATTATCAAAATATTTAAAACTCGCAATATCTATATTTCCTAATTTTTTTCCCCTTTATTATAGACATTATTTTTTTATCTCTAGCAATAGAATACCCTAAAATTTCAAAAAGAATTTCTATCCGCTCCTGTTATTTTTTTCCAAATTATCTTTATCAATATAAACATTGCTTTTTTATCTACATAATAGTCGAAGTAGGAATCTTTATTATTCTCTAAAACCTTAAAACTTTTCACATCAAGTCCATCAATCGAAACTTTTTTTCGTTTTTTTATTTCATTACTTGAAAAAAATAAGAACTCAACTTATCTTCCAATTTATACAAGTTTTTTTATCATCTTTTACATATTTGGCATCCAAAATCTCAAATCCTTTAGGTGAAACATCTTTTATCTTTTTCCCCAATAAAATAAACATTTTTGCTATCTTTCCCAAAAATAGCCATTATTTCCATATTATCTTCTCCAACATTCTCCAAAGTCTTCGCATCTGCACCTTTCACTTTCGACTTAATTTCCAAATATGGCATTTTATAATAAACTTCTCCATTTTTCCTTAAAATATTCAGCATTTGCAATAGCTCCCGCTAAAATAAATAAAATCAATATTTTTAGTAAACTTTTTCTTTTTCATATTTTTGCTCCTTGTCATTTTTTTAATTTTTTTCGTTTTAATGTTAGATTTATCTAAATCCTTTTTGATAAATGCTCATATTTCCCTTGTCATTCAAAAATATTAACCACATTGAACATCAACAAAAAAATATCTGAAAAAAATCTTTATTTTTTTCAATTTTTTTACTGTTAATAAAAAAAGTTCACAAATCCAGCATCAAAAAAATTAAAAGCTCTCCAATCTCCATCTTTAGACAAATCACTTCCTAACTGAAAAAAAGAACCGTATCATATTTTTTTCTTTTTCTCCTTCCTTTTCTCTAGGGTCGTATCCTTGAAAAAAATCAGGATATCCGCCACAATGCGTTCTTGAATCAATTCCACATGCTTTTTCATCTACTATTTCCATATTTTTTTGTCAATATATTCATTCCATTTAAAAATTATAGAATATGTCATCTTCTACCTTTAAAAAAATATCTTCCTTTTCTTTTTTTCTGACAATTTTAAATTCATTTTTTTCCAAAGTTGTCTCAAGATATTTTTTTCCTGTTTTTTTCCTCACTTATTTCTGAAATATTATACATCGAAGAAAAATTCCAATGCATACCCAATTTCTCTTCAAGCGTTTCTCCAAAAGGAAAAATCTCCACAATCAAATTTTTGGATTATAAATCTCCTTCAATTCTTCTTCGCTATAATGTTTCCCCAATATTTTTCATAATAAATCACTTTTTAAGTCATCTTCATTGTAAACTTCAAAATCTGTATCCCTTGCATATAAATTTGAATAAGCCCCTTTTTCAGGAAAAATTTTCAAGTCCTTTTTAAATCCTCACAATTAATTTGAGCAAACAGAGCCATTGTTTCATTTCCATCTTCATCGCTATCCTCCTCATCTTCACATTCTGAAAACTCATCATAAAAACATCGGTGCTCTTTCTCCAATCGGAATATACGGAAATCCTCCCACTTTACTCTCCGTCAAAGAAATTTCTTCTCTATCCAAAAGTTTTTGCATGACAAAGTGGCTTAATATTAAGTTCCTCATTATTTTTCCCTAATTTCTTTCAAAAAAATCCCTTTTTATTCTTTCTAAAATCTCATTAACAATTTCTTTATTCAAATTTGACATTTTTATTACTCCCTCTTTTTAAATATTTTTTTATTTTTTTCTTAATATATTTTACCCCATTTTTTTGTAATTTCAAAATTGTTAAAATTTAAATACTTAATTATTTTTTTCTTCATACTTAAGAATTATTTTTTTAATTCCAAAATTTTTAGTTCATCTTCTTCTTTCATATCTTCTTCTTCCATTTCGTCTTTAAAATCTTTTAAAAATATCTTCTATATTCATATCATTAATTTCAGGATCAATTTTTATCAAGAAACTGTAAGAAACTTTCTTTCGCCTTTTGAATACGGATTCTATCGCCTGTTGCTACAACCATTTGATAATTTTTTTAAATAACCAGAAATATGATTTCTTATTTAAGTATTCTTGCTATCTTTTCCAAAAAAAGCCACTATTTCCATATTATCTTCTCCAACATTCTCCAAAGTCTTCGCATCCGCACCTTTCACTTTCGACTTGATTTCAAAATATGGCATTTTATAATAAACTTCTCTATTTTTCCTTAAAATATTCAGCATTTGCGATAGTTCCCGCTAAAAATAAATAAAATTAATATTTTTTTAGTAAACTTTTTTTCTTTTTCATAATACTTGCTCCTTTTTTTATCTTACCAATCTTTTATTCTCTTTCCATTTTTTTATAAGATTCATATTTTTCATCAATTTTATAAAAATTCATTATTATATTTTTATCTCATTTTCTACAATTTTTAAAGTAATTTGGATTAACATTATTTAATTTTTTTCCCTTGATAATAAAACATTGTTTTTTTATCCTTTTGCATATAAGTATTCAATAACTTGAAAGGTTTTTGTGATCAGCATTTTTCTATCTTTTTTTATTTCTACATTTTCTTCATCCACATAATAGACATTCTTTTCATCTTTTATATATTCATCACTTTTTCGCCATTTTTTTCCCTTCAAAAAAATTTAAGTGTTTTTTTATATCAGACTTCATTTTTTTAAATTTAATAAGTGTTTTTTTCCCTTTTTTTATATCATCAGTATCATCATAATAATAAAAAAATTATTTTTTTATCTTTATAAACTCTCATGGAAAAAAACTTTCAAAAAGTATCCCTGTCGATTGGGAAATCCATTTTTTTCGCATATTTTTTTCATTCGAATTATTTTTCATAAACAAGATAAAAATCATTTCCGCTTTTTAATGATATTGTCAGGAACACTGCTTAACAAAGTCAAAAAAATTAAAATTGTTTGGACTTACACCTTTCACTTTTTGTCCATAAAAAAATACAGATTATTCTTATCTTTAGCATAAAAAAATAGTCCAAATAAACAAATGTCTCCAAATCAACTTTTTTTCATCAATTTTTTTCATATCAAAATAAGCATTGTTCTTATCTTTAAAATAATAATCTCCAACCGATTTAAGCGTTTTTGTATCCACATCTTTCAATTCCTTTTTTTCATAAGCATCAAAAAAACAATTTTTCTCATCCTTTACAAAATGACTTCCAAATATTTTAGCACTTTTTAGGATCTATCTTTTCAATCTTTTTCCCCTTGATAATAAATATTATTCTTATCTTTTTGCAAAAATCATTTTCCAATATTTCAAATGATTTTTTTATCTATATTTTTTTAATATTCTTGGCTTTTTCTTCGCTCCAGTCCCGATAATAAATTTCTCCATTTCTTTTTTATGTATTCTGCATTCATAATATTTCCTGCCAAAATTGACAACCCAAATATTTTTCAACAATTTTTTTATTTTTCATAATCATTTTCTCCTTATAAAAAGTTACGTTTATTATTTATAAAAGTCCACAAATCTCAGTAAACACAATATTTTTAAAATTTATTTTTTTCTAATTCCAAAAATTCCAGTTCATCTTCTTCTTCCGTATCTTCCTCTTCCGTTTCATCTTCAAAATCTTTCAAAATATCTTCTACACTCATGTCATTAATTTCAGGATCAATTTTGTCAAGAAATTCTGAAAAAAACTCTTTTTTTGTCTTTTTGAATACGGATTCTGTCGCCTGTTACTACAATTTTTTTGGTAATTTTCTAAATATTCAGAAATATGATTTCTAATTTCTGTATTCACTATTTCAGCATAAATTCTATTTGCTCTCTCAAGCAGCAGTTTATCCTTATTTTTTTATTTTTCAGATTGGATTTTTATTTCTTCCAGCATTTTTATTTTTCTCGTTTTTTTCTTCTTCAGATAAATCTCCATTTACAATCAATTTACTTTTTTTAAGTCCTGTACTCACAACTGTCGCTTCCACTTCCAGAATACCATTTATATCATAAGTAAATCTCACATTTATGGCTTCTTTTCCTGCTAAGTTTTGTGGCACATCTAGTAAAAATTCTCCCAAAAATAAGTTATCATCTATGTTCAAGCTTTCTCCTTGATAAATTCCGACAGTTACTTGACTTTGATAGTCTTCTATTGTGTAAAAATATTCAGATCTACTTGTGGGAACTGTGGTATTTCTAGGAATAATCGGTGCGAATCGTCTTCCTACGATTTCTGTTCCTAGAGTAAATGGACACACATCAGTCAGAATTCTCTCTTTAAATACTTTGTTTCTTTCCTTCATTCCAACTGCGATTCCAACACCATAAGCCACAACTGTATCGGGATCTGCTGCTATTGATACTAGTTTATTATTTTCAATAAAATCATCGTTATTAAAATAGATTTTTTCTCCACGCATTTTATGAAAATATTTTTCCACAAATTCTTCAATAATTCCTAATTTTACTGCTCCTCCAACTAAAATAACTTTTTCAATTTCCCTAGCATCTGTATTTCCATCTTGCAGAGCCTTATCAATCGCAACTTTCATTTTTACAAGCAATGGTTTTACAGTCTCTCTAAAATTCTCTTGTGTAATTTCTGATTTATATTTTTTTCCTTTAATTTCCATCTCGATTTCTACATTCTTCAAAAGCTTTTATTAATTTTTTTGCTCTATCTGCTTTTGTGTATAATTTTGTTCTTTCATCACGACTCAAATCTGCTATTGATAACTTGATATTTTTCAAAAAAATTTCACAAATTTTAGTGGTGAAATCCTCTCCTCCAAGCATTGTATCTCCACTTATTGACAGCACTTCCATAATATCCTCAAATGTTTCAAGCAAAGTAACATCAAATGTCCCACCACCCAAATCAAGCACAATAAACTTTAAATTTTGATTTAAAATATTGCTTCCAAGTGACAATGCCGCAGCCGTTGGTTCATTTATAAGTCTTTCTACTGCAAGTCCTGCCAATTCTGCTGCCATTTTTGTATCTCTGCGTTGTTTATCGTTAAAATATGCAGGTACACTTATTATCGCCCTATTTATTTTTTCATTTAACTGTTTTTCTGCATTTTCCTTTAAATGTTTCAAAACAAATGAAGATAACATTTGTGCATCAAAAGTTCTATTTTTTTAACTTTAATTTTTGCATCTGTTCCCATTCTTCTTTTTAAAAATTACTCGCAGTTTCCCCAGCATTCATCATTCTTCTTTCTTTTCGCCAATTCTCCCTACAATTATTGCATCATTTTCATCAATTCCCACAACAGACGGAATCAAAATATTTCCATATTCATTTTTTATAAACTGTATTTCTCCATTATCGTCAATATATGTAGCTAAACTATTTGTTGTCCCCAAATCAATTCCAATCATTCTTCCCATTTTTATTTTTTTCTCCTTTAATAATATTTTTGGTCATTTATAAAAAGTTTAGAAAAATTTTTCTAATATAGCATTTTTTTCAATTTTTTTATTTTTTTATATTTTTATTATTTTTTGATAAATAGTCTTGATTCTTTGATTTTTTTAATAATTTTTATTTTTTTATTAACTATAATTTTTTTAATTATATATTCTATCTAAAAATTTTTTTGCATACTTTTTTCAATCTTAAATATTTTTATTCTATTTACAATTATTAATTTTACAATCATCCATATTAATATTCCAAACAATAGAAAATCTTTAATTTTATAATTAAAAATAAATAGAAATTAAATAACTTCCAAGCAAAATTATCTGTATATTCAACATACTTGCCATGTTTAAATTGTTTCCACGTTTTGCAAGTGAAAAATCTAAATAAATTCTTGTAACTGTAAGCACAATCCAATAAATTCTCACTAATTCAAAAACTTTTTCATGACATTTCTATAATCTATTTCCTTTTGTATTTATTATTGCTGGTAAACTAAATATGCAAATAAAAAAATTAGCGCAATACAACTAAGAAGAAATACTAGAGTGTGTATAAAAGCGTCATCTTCTCCAATATCGTCTTCGCAAGTGATTTCTAAATGATAAAAATATTTTTTTATTTTCTTATAACTATAAACTATTCTTTTTAAAAAAATAAATTATTTATCAAATCAAAAAAATAAATTGTGAATTTTTTTATTTATTTTTTTATATCAAAATACTTTATAATTTCCACAATAAATATTCCAAAAATATAAAAAAATCCAAAAAAATATTCAACTTTTTCACATTAAAAATATCTTTCCACAAAAATTTTCTAGAGCCTTGTCATTATCTTTTTTTCTCTTTACTGTTATAAAGTTCCTTTATTTCCCCAAAATTCATTTTTTTATTATTTGACAAACAGGAAATAATGTATTCTTTTTCAAATTCAAAAAGATTCTCTGATTTTTAAAAATCAAATTATCTTCAAAATCATTATTTTCTAATCCTAAAAATATCTCTAATTCTAGACTTTTCATCATCTGAAAACTTATCAAATCTTTTTCAAAAAAACTTTTTAAGTAAATAAAAGAAACTTTTTCGCTGTTTAAAATTCTGCGAATCTCTTTTTAGCCAAGACTTTAGATTTTTCTTCCATCCATTCATATTTTCCACTAAAAAAACATCAGAAAATTCTTCATCCTCAATATCTGTATTTTGAATATCATTTTCAAAAAAATCTCCTCATAATCATCATTTTTCAAAATTTTTTTCAATTTCAAAAAAATTTCTATTTTTTTAAAATTCGTTTTATTGTATTTTACTTCATCAAAATTATATTCTTCAAACTCCAAAGCAGTCTGATACGCTTCCCGAATCTTCATAAACATCTCAGGAAACTCTTCTGGATGATATTCTTTCAATATTTTAGAATATGCAATTTTTATTTTTCTTCTTATCATCTGTCGGCTCTATTTCTAGTATTTTTAAAAAGCTTCGTCAAAATTCAAAATTATCACTCCTTATTTTTTTATCTTTTTTAAAACAAAGACATTCAAAAATTTTTTTGAAAAATTCTTTTATTTTTTTCATATCTTACATAAGTTGTCGTTACCATTTTTTTATAAATAAAATAATATTTATAAATAAATATTGAGATATTAATAAAAAAATATAGTAAAAAAATTTTGAGAATGATGAATCATATTCTGCATTTCCAATAACTATTAATCTTCCCAAAAAAATTATAGTCATTAGTATAAATAAATAGTTTGAAAATCCGCATCTCATACTCCAGCCAAAAATCTTTTTCATAAATAATGTTAAGCCAGTCTATGATTGTAAAAAAATTCCTCCAAAAGACTGTTATATTCCATGCAACATTAGTATCTAGAAAAAAATAAAGTTATAATAGTTGATAAAAACATAAACATTATAAATACGGTTATTTTTTGCTTCAAGACCATCTTTATAGCCCATTCCCAAAAATTTTCATATAATTATTAATTTCAATATATTCATTTTTTTATTTTTATAAAATACAAATTTAAAAAGTATTACCAACTTGCTCAATATCCCGATAGGAATACAATGCAACATTTTTTTAAATAATTTAAAAACATTAATATTAAAATAATCCTGAATAAACTGCTCATATCCCTCTTCATTTTCTAAAAAAATTTTCACTTGAAATTTTTTTGCAATTTTATTTAAGCTCGTGTTTTCATTTTTTTCTCAGAATCTGCCCAAGTTTCTCCTAAAATATCAACAATCTCATCAGAACTATTCAAATTATAAATTAAAAGTTCTATTTCAATTCTAGTCAAATTTCTCCAAGCATAATTATACAATTCACTTTTTTTGAAAAATTTCTCTAATCTGCTTTTTTTCCAAGTTATCAAAAATTAAAATGAAATTCCCGTAAAATTTTTCCTATATTCTGTAAGCGGTCGCTTTTTCAGATGAAATAAGACTCTTCAATCCCTCTATCCATTCAGATATTGATTTTTTTAAATTTTTTTCTTTTTCATCAAAAAAATATTTGAAAACTCTTCAGATTCTTCAAAAGTTTTTTTATTCACATGATTATTTTTTTATTAGAAAAAAATATTCTCAAATTCACTTTCATTTTTTTCATCAGAAAAAAAATATCTTCAAAATTTTTCAATAAAAGATTTTTTCTTTATTTTTCTTCAAAATTCTTTTTCACTCTTTCAAAAAAATTCTTCATTTTCATTATTTTTTTCAGTCATCTTATTCTCTGATTTCACTTCATCAAAAATCAGCTTTTTCAAACTCCAAAGCAACTCTATATGCTTCATTAATCTTCATAAATATCTCAGGAAATTCCTCAGGATGATATTTTTTTCAACATTTCAGAATATGCAATTTTTATTTTTCTTTTTTATCATCCGTCGGCTCTATTTCCAGTATTTTTAAATGCTTCATCAAAATTCAAAATCATCACTCCCAAATTTTTTTCTAGTCTTTTTGTTTAGCAGTATTGAATCTCTTTAAAATTAAAAAAATTTATTATTTAATGAGTAGCAGCATAAAATGGCATAAGCAATTTAAATCCCTTCAAAAATTCCTCAACAAAGCTCATCCAAACTCTCAAATCTTTCAATCTCTTCCACATCAAACTTAACCAAAACTTTCCTAATTTCCCCATTTTTCCACTCTTTAAGAAATATTTTTCTATTACTTTCATTCCCTTCAAATCTATCCAAAGCACAGTTTTTCCTTACTTTTGCATAAATTGCACAAAAATAATAAAGTGGTTCATTAATCGGAACTTCCAAAACTTTATTCTGATTCTCAAGCGTATTCTCTCCAATTTTTCTCTCAACAAAACTCACTTCAAGCGAAATCCCAATTTTCTTAGTCTTCTCATTTTTAAAAACTCTCAACGCAATCCCTGATTCAGTATCACTATCCCCATCTTGTCGCAAAAACACCCAAAGATAAGGTCTTGCAATCTGAGCCTGATTCATCCAGCTACTAACTTTCTGCAAATGAAATCCATCTGTCTTTTTCTTCCAAAAGCCTTTTGCAATTTCCGTAAAAAAACTTTTTCTAGCATTTTGTCCATTTTTTCTAAAAAGTTCCATATCTTCCTTTAAATCTCCAGCTTTTTCAGGTTTTACATATTTTTTACCTTCATAATTTGTATATTCAATTAATGGTTTATAGTTAAATTTTTTTGTCATATTGATCATTCCTTTTCTTTATAAAAATATTTTTTTATTTTTAACAAATTTTTTTCAAAATTTTTAATATTAAACGATTTTACTCTTTAATCTAAATTCCAATCAAAAAAACTATTTTAACGAGAAATAGTATAAATGCAGTTTAAGTTCAATTTTAAAATAAGTTTTCTGTAAAATTATAGCATATTTTTTTCAAAAATTTCTATAAAGTTTTTAAGTTAAGTTTTTAGATTATTTTTTTGATTTAAAAATTTTTTTAATTATATATTAAATTAATAAAATTTTTAAAAATAGTTTGATTTTTTTAGAAAAAAATATTGTATAATATAATTAAAAAAATAGGTTAATCAATTTAGGGGGAAAAAAATGAGAAATAAAAGGGATAGCAATGGGTTTACGCTTATTGAGGTTTTTGTTGTACATTTTCGATTATGGCGATTTTGTTTATGGTTATTTCTGTGAATTTGCAGAAACAGAGACAAAATCAGGAGTTTGCAATTCAGAAGAGGAATATTAGCCAGTTTATTAGGAAAAATTCAGCAGTATGCACAGCACAATAGGAAGGAATATGTGCTGGATTTTAAAATATCTGAAAAGATGGCTTATTTTTTTAGATGAAAAAAATGGGCAAAAAGGATATTGTTGATAAAATGGAGATTTCAAAAACTTATCTTATATGACAAATAATTCCAATAAAAAAATGCTGATTTTTAGGAGAAGAACTACAAATGAGGGAAATTTTTGAAAGGGATTTTTCTGTTTATTTGCTGGATAAAAAGGGGGAAAAAGATTTATTATAGAATTTCCACAAATACAATAAATGCGGCAAAATATCCGATTATAAGTATTTATCGGGCTAAAAAGCCGATTAATCTTTCGGATGACTATTTAAAAGGCTAATTTGTGGGAGGAGGAAATTTAAGATGAAAAAAAGGGGAAAATATTTGGGACAATGGAATAGTAGAGGAAAGTAATAAAAAAAGAGATTTTTAAAAATGTAAGTTTTTCGTAGAATAGTGAAAAAAATCAAATAAAAAAATGAAGATTCAAAAAGGAAAATGAAAATTTTAGGAATGTTGAAAATATAAAGATTAATAAAAAGTAATAAAGCCAATGAAAATTTGAAAATTAGGAAAATGAAAAATGAAGAAAATAGAAAAAAATAATGAACATTCAAATAAATTTGAAAATAGTGAATTTGATAAATATATTTTAGAAATGAAGAAGCAGCAGGAAAAAAACGGCGAGGAAAAAAAATATAAAATCTGAACTTTTGCGAAGAGGGCAGAATTTAAAAAAAGTTTTTTTGTATGGAAATTGGAATTGAAGAAGTAAAAAGAGCTTGGCAATTCGGGATATTGATTTTTGGCAGGGATTGTTTTGTTTTTGTTTTTATCTAAATTTTGTTACTTTTTAAAGGAGAGTTTGCTGGGGAAAAAGGTGCTTTATGTTAAAATTGATGGGAATCGTGGGAGTGTTCTGAAAGTTAATAATAAATATTTGAAAAATCAGGCGAGCATTGAGAATAAAAAGGGCCTGGAATATGGATTTTATCTTATGCGGTACAAAATTAGGAAGGTTATAAGTAAAAATGGAAATATTAAAATCGATGGGAAAAATTTTTGGGATATAAGGAATCACGGCTGAATGGAGTTCGGAAATATGTCTTAAATATTTTTGATGACTTGTTTATAACTGATGAAAATTTGTATGCTTTTTCACGTGCTGCAGTTTTAGGGGAAAAAGCAGAAGTTTCTAAAGATATGAAAGATAAGTTTAAATACACAGGGCTGGCTCATTTAATTGTAATTTCTGGAACTCATATAAGTCTTGTTGTAATTGGAATTGTAAAAATTCTGGATGGATTGTCGCTTGGATATAGATTTAAGTATTTAATGGCACTTGTGGCACTTACTTTTTATTGTGCATTAATCGGATTTTCACCAGGGATTTTGCGTGCTTATATTATGGGAGCGATGATGATTTTAGCAAGAATCCTTTTTGAACAGGAGGAAAGTAAAAAATCTCTGCTGGTGTCGTTTATTGTCATAATTGTGTTAAATCCCTATTCACTTTTTGATATTTCAATGCAGCTTTCCTATGCCGCAGTTGTAGCGATAATCTTTGTAAATCCTGAATTTAAGAAACTTTTATCAGGAAAAAAAGTTTTTGGATAAAATAAAAAAATGAAGTTTTTAAGAAATACTGTAGATTTGATATTTTTTTAAGCCTGACAATCCAAATCACAAGTATTCCGCTATTTTTTTGTATTATTTTTGAAAAAAATTGCCGTTATTCTCATTTTTTTACTGAACATTGTAGGAATCCCAATTGGAACAGTTGTTATACAATGCCTATTTTTTTGCTGTACTTTTAAATATTTTTTTAAATTATCATTATTTAATGGCATAATTTGTTTTTTTGTAACAGAAATTATTTTTTTAAAAGCATTTGAAGGATTTATTTATGCTGGAAGCAAAATACCGCTTTTACAAATTAATATTAATGGAAAAAAATTCCTTTATGGACGGTTTTTTTATATTATGGAGTATTATTTTTTTCATAACGCTTTTTTATAATGCCTTTATTTACTGCAAAAATTAATATAAATGAAAAATTAAGATAAAGATTATAAGTTGAAAATAAAAAAATAATAAATATGTTTTCTAACTCTTCATTTCGTGATATAATAATAAATAACTATGAAAAATTTGAAAGGATGATAAAAATATGAGTTTACCAAAATGTCCAAAATGTGGATCAGAATACGTTTATGAGGATGGAAATATGCTAGTTTGCCCAGAATGTTTTTTTACGAATGGGCAGAAACTGAAGAAGAAAGCAGTGATGAAGCTGTAGTAAAAGATGCAAACGGAAATATCTTGCAAAAATGGAGATAATGTTACGATTATAAAAGGATTTAAAAAGTAAAAGGTGCTTCATCAGATTTAAAGAGAGGACAAAAGTTAAAAAAATATCAGATTAATTGATGATGGGATTCATAATATTGACTGTAAAATAGATGGTTTTGGTGCAATGAAACTAAAATCAGAATTTGTTAAAAAAATATAAAAAATAGAATTGGAGAAGGAATGAAATCAGGATTTATAACAATTGTTGGACGTCCGAATGTTGGGAAGTCTACGCTTATGAATAAAGACTTGTGAAGGAAAAAGTTGCGATTGTGTCGGATAAGGCTGGGACGACTCGGGATCAGATAAAGGGGATTGTGAATATTGGACAAGATCAGTTTATATTTGTGGATACGCCAGGGATTCATAAACCTAAGCATTTGCTTGGAGAGCATATGACTAATGTGGCATTGGAAGCGCTTGAAAATGTGGATTTAGTAATGTTTATGCTGGATGGAACACAGGAAATATCGACTGGGGATATTTTTGTCAATGAAAATGTGAGAAGTGTGAAAACACCGATTGTTCTTGTTATTAATAAAATTGATAAAATGTCGGATGAGAAAATCGAGGAGAAGAAAAAGGAAATTCGTGAAAAATTGGGAGAGTTTGATGAAATAATAACTCTTACGGCAGAATATGCGATTGGGATTCATAAAATATTTGAAGTTGCCAAGAAATATTTATCAAATGATGTATGGTTTTATCCAGAGGACTATTATACAGATTTGCCAGTAAATAAGATTGTTGTGGAAACAGTTAGGGAAAAAATCTTGCATCATACGAAAGATGAGATTCCGCATAGTGTGGCTGTGGAAATTATTAATGTGGAAACGAAGCCGACAATTAGAAAATATGATATTAATATTTATGTTGAAAGAGATAGCCAGAAAGGAATTATTATCGGAAAAGATGGGGCTATGCTGAAGAAAATTGGGATAGAGGCTAGACGGGAAATTGAGCATCTGATTGATTTGAAAGTTAATTTGAAATTATGGGTAAAAAGTTAAGAAGAAGTGGAGAAAAAAATAAGAAGTTTCTTGATGAAATGGGTTATGGGAAATAATTTTTTTATTTTTTTAGGTTATATTAAACCTTATTTAAAAAAATAGGAATAAATTTTTTTATAATAAGGTTGTTTGATAACTAATTCATAATTATTCAACTAAGATTGTTTTTTTATCCTGTGTTAGAAAAAGATTGTAATAAATTCGTTATTTAAATGGGGATTAGTATTATTATAGCAGGGCTTGTCAGAAAGTAATAAAAAAAATAAAAAAATCAAAAATGAAAAAAATTGTATTATTTGAGAGTTTATAAACTTTTATAAATAACCAAAAAGATTTGTATTGAAAGGAGGAAAAAAATAGAGATGGATTTTAAAATACATTCAAAATTTCAGCTAACTGGAGATCAGCCTCAGGCTATCCAAAAAATTGTGGAAAATTTGGAAGATGGTATTACGGATCAGATTTTGCTTGGGGTTACAGGGGTCAGGAAAGACATTTACAGTTGCGAATGTTATTGAAAAAAATAAATCGTCCAGCGTTGATAATGGCACCGAATAAAACGCTTGCAGCACAGCTTTTATAATGAATACAAAGCAGTTTTTTTCCTGAAAAATGCTGTTGAATATTTTGTATCTTACTATGATTATTACCAGCCTGAAGCGTATATTATGCAAACTGATACGTATATTGAAAAGGATTCTTCAATTAATGATGAGATTGATAAATTGCGGCATGCGGCAACAGCGGCACTTCTGAACAGAAGAGACGTTATTATTGTGGCTTCAGTTTCGGCAATTTATGGATTGGGATCACCAGAGGCTTATAAAGAGAGCAATTCCGATTGATGTGGAAACTGGATTTGAGAGAAATGAGACTTTATAAAAAGGCTGATTTCACTTAGGGTATGAGAGAAATGATATTGCCTTTGAGCGTGGGAAATTTCGTGTGAAAGGGGATATTCTTGATTTACATCCATCTTATCAGGATACAGGATACCGTTTTGAATTTTTTGGAGATGATTTGGAAAGCATTTCGGAAATTAATACGCTTACTGGGCAGAAAATTAGAAATATAAAAAGAATTACAATAATGCCTGCAACGCACTATTTAACTACTGAAGATACGAAAAAAATGATTGAATCAATAAAAAAAGAAATGGAAGAAAGAGTGCATTTTTTTAAAAAGGAAGGAAAACTGCTGGAAGCACAAAGAATTGAGCAAAGAACAAAGTATGATTTGGAAATGATTGAGGAAATCGGGTATTGTAAAGGAGTGGAAAACTATTCTAGGTATTTGACTGGGAAGAGTGAAGGAGAAGCACCTGATACATTAATTGATTATTTTCCAGAGGATTTAGTCGTAGTTTCTGGATGAGTCGCACATTTCAGTTCCGCAGATAAATGGGATGTATAAGGGAGACAGAGCGAGAAAAAAATCATTAATTGACAATGGCTTCAGATTGCCAAGCGCTTATGATAACCGTCCGCTAAAATTTGAGGAATTTTTTGGAAAAATCCCGCAAGTTGTGTATATTTCAGCCACTCCAAGCGATTACGAGCTGGAACATTCAAATGGAGAAATTGTAGAGCAGCTTGTCCGTCCAACAGGAATTGTAGAGCCAAGCATCGACATTCGTGAAACAAAAAATCAGATTGATGACTTGATGGATGAAATAAAAACAAGAACAGCAAGAAAAGAACGGATTTTAGTTACAACCTTGACAAAAAAAATGGCAGAAGAACTGACAGATTACTATTTGGAATATGGAATAAAAGTAAAATATATGCATTCTGACATTGATACGCTAGAAAGAACAGAGATAATAAGAGGCTTGAGAAAAGGTGAATTTGATGTTCTGGTTGGAATAAATTTGCTGCGGGAAGGGCTGGATATTCCAGAAGTTTCATTAGTGGCAATTTTGGAAGCAGACAAGGAAGGATATTTACGTTCCAGAAGATCGCTGATTCAGACAATGGGACGTGCTGCAAGAAAATGTAGAAGGGCACGTTATTTTTGTATGCAGACAGAATGACAGGCTCTATGAAAGAAGCTATTGATGAAGTAAACAGACGTCGTGAAGTTCAGGAAAAATACAATCTAGAAAACAATATTAATCCAAAATCAATCGTAAGAGAAATTGCAGAGTCAATCGTAGATTATGAAATTGAAAAAGAAAATGAAGCAAATAAAGCAATTAAACAGTATAAAGAGTGAAAAAAAGACGTGAAAAGGAAATTAAGAAACTCGATAAGCAAATTAAAAAAATTGGCTGAGGAGCTTAATTTTTGAGGAAGCTGATTAAGTTGAGGGATAAAATGAATGAATTAAAGAAGTTGTTAATTGAGTTATAATTATTAGGAAATATAAATTAGACTTTGTACTATAAAAAGTAACTCTGAACTGTAGGAAGTTTGAGGTGTAAAAATTAAAATGAGAAATGGAATATTGAGTTTTTTTATTGAAAAGGATTAGTTGCTATTATTCTAATATTAGGATATGTATTAATTCAAGAGTTTTTAAATCCTCTAATGCTAACAAGAATTGCATTGATTTTTTTGCAATAGTAATACATCCATCTGGATATATTGTTTTTTTGCATTAATGTTAATTTTGGCTTTAATGTTAATATTTTATTTGGGATTTTTTTGCTACAAAGAATACTTTAAATATCCTAAAATTAATATAGTTGTGATGATAATGATATTTACATATTTTTGTTATAAAGTATATTTTTTTGCTGATAGTAATAGTACATTTTTGCTCCAACTGAAAAGGAAAGATATATATTTATTATAGTGAGTCATATATTTTTTTAGCAGGGATTATTGTGGAAGAAAAAAATAAAGATGCTAATTTGAAAAAAAGTCGACAGTTTGTTGACCAGTTTGAAAATATATAGATAAATTAAAAAAAATTATGAAAGGAAATAAAAAAACATGAATAAAGTATATTGCTACCCAAGATGCACAACTTGTAAAAAAAGGCTGTAAAAATGGCTGGAGGAAAATGGGATTGAGTATGAGTATAAGCATATTGTAGAGGAAACTCCGTCGAAGGAGGAAATAAAAAAAATACTATGAAAAAAAGTGGATTGCCTTTAAAAAAAGTTTTTTTAATACGAGCGGGAATGTTTATAAACAAATGAATTTAAAGGAAAAAAATTGGCAGAGATGTCGGAAGATGAACAGTTTGAGCTGCTTGCAAGCAATGGGATGGTGTTGAAAAAGACCGCTTTTTTTGTGGGAAAAGGATTTTGTACTGGTTGGATTTAAGGAAGCTGAGTGGGCTGAAAAAGTTGAAGTAATTTAAAAAAATTTTTAAAAAGTGAAAAAAATTTTTCGTAATTGTATTGAAAATTGATTCAAAATATGGTAAACTTAATAAGTTATTGAATAAATGGATATTCCGCTTTTATTGTTGCTACCAGTTTTTATGAAAGATTTAATAACAAAAAAAGTTCTTAAATTGGTGAAATTGGTATAGATAAAAAGAATGTCTTAGAAAGAAGGGAGTGAATTTCTTGAAAGAGAAATTAATCGAATTAGTAGAAAAAAATTACTTGAAAAGCTGACGTACCTCAATTTAAAAGCAGGGGATACAGTTGCTGTTCACTACAAAGTAAAAGAAGGAAACAAAGAAAGAATACAGATTTTTTTGAAGGTGTAGTTATTAGAGTTTCTGGTGGAAGCGTTGCTAAAAAAACTTCACAGTTAGAAAAGTATCGCAAGGAATTGGTGTAGAAAGAATCATTCCTTTAAATTCTCCATTAGTAGAAAAAAATCGAAGTTAAGAGAATTGGTAAAAGTAAGAAGATCTAAATTATACTACTTGAGAAACTTATCAGGAAAAAGCTGCTAGAATTAAAGGAAATTAGAAAGTAGCTTTCAAGGCTAGCAAAATGCTAGCTTTTTTTCTTTTTATAAAACAAAGATAAAAATTTAAAATTAGTATTTAATAAAAAAAATGATTTTTTTACTATATTAAATACATTTCAGGCAAATAAAAATTTTTAGGAAAAAAATGAAGTTTGATTATGTATTTTTTTAAAAACAAATGGAGTTATTATAATTGATTTGTTTTTAAAAAGAGGATAAATAATTTTTAAAATTTAAATTTAGGAGAGGGAAAAAAATTATGAATATATTATTATGGGGAGTTTTTTATATTATTGCGACACTGTTTTTTTGCTATATTTCTTTATTAGAGAAAGCAGGTTATTCAGTGGATAAGAATGAAAGAGGATGAAACATTGGAAAAAAAGTTTCGCTTGAGAGAAGTGACAGGAATTTTTATGGCTGGAAATGTGCTTACAATAGTTGCATTGGTTGTTGCAGCAGTATTTTTTTGTGATTGTAGATAAAAGCAAGGATCCAAATATATGGATAAAAGTTTGGGGAATTTATGGAGTATTTGGTGTAAATATTATAGTTTATGTGCTTAGAAAGCAGCATGAATGGGTATTTTTACTAAATCTTATTATGCTGTTTCTAGGAAAATTGATGTTTAATATTTTTAGATCCGAATTTTTATATTTATTTGATAATAAATGTTGTAATTTCATTGATTCTTATTTATCTATTCAGAGATTCATCAGCGGAAAAAAAATTACAGAACAGTCGATTTTTAAAAAGAAGCTGTACAAGGTAATGAAGAATTAGAAAAAAATTGTTACAGAGTCAAAAATAAGAAATGAAGATATTTTCAGAAACATTTAAGAAAAATATTTCCAAACGACACTCTTTCTGTGGAAGAAAGAATTTCTAAGGAAAAAAAGAAAGAAAAAGTACATTTGGAAAGGCATTGACAAGAATTGACAATGCGCTGCTTGCGGTTATTTTAGTGGCAGTTATTCAAATGTTCTATATTGGAAATTATGTTATTCCAACTGGATCAATGGAGCCTACAATATTAGTTAAAGACAGAGTTTTTACAAATATGGTAAAATATCACTTTTCAAGTCCAAAAGTTGGGCAGATAATTGCATTTAAAGAGCCGATGACTGATAAGGTGATGTATACGAAAAAGAATAGTTGGAGAGCCAGGAACAACGCTTCAGATTGCAAAAAGGGAAAAATGACTACTAATGAATTTGAAATTGCAAATGTTGATAAAGATCCAAAATATCCAACTACAGCCAATAGCAGAAAAGAATTTAATGAAGAAATGAAGAAATACGATGAAGCTATGAATAAATTTAATTCTGAGAAAGTTAAGGCTGTTGGTGGAGCAATAATGTTAAATGATAAAAAAATCAGAAGTTTTGGAAAGATTGACACCGCAAAAAAATTTTATCTTCCTGAAGGATTGCTTATGAATAATAAGATTTATATTCCTAAAAAAAGGAGATAAAGTGAAACTGGATAAAGTCGTTGTAATTGACAAAATATTTGGACAAACAACTGACGGCACTTTAGTTGGGCAAGTTGACTGGGAAAGTTATTATGATGGAAAAGGTTTTTAAAAATATTACAGGAAAAAGAATTTTTTTAGAATTGATAAAAACAGATAAGAACTTTAAGGATATAATTGGAAATGATGATGAATTTACTGCTGATCCAAGAAATACATTGACAAATAAATATTATACGTTCACTTTAAAAGTGGAAGGCAGAAATGAAATGGTTATGCCGATTATGGATTTCAAAGTATAATGATGAATTATTTAAAAAAATTGTTAAATGGAGAAACTGTAACACTTGATAAAAACTATTATATGGCTATGGGAGATAATACTTCAAACAGTAAGGATACCAGATATTTTTGGACTTGTGGCTGAGCCTAGAATTAAAGGGGAATTGCTTGTAAGATGGTGGCCGTTAAATAGAATAGGAATATTATAATATAATGTTATTTAGAAATTTAGTAAGTGATTATTATTAGATTATTGAACAGTTCAAATATAGGAAAGAACAGTAAAAGTAATAAAAAAATGGAGAACAAAATGGGAAATATTGTCAATGAATTGGTAAAAATTCATAATGAAAACTTTAAAAAAATAAAGTTGGAGATAAATATTTTTCTGAAATGATGTTAGGTGAGCAGTATGAAATATACTGCTTATTTAATTTTGGAGAGGAAAAATATTTTTTTGTAAAAAAAGTTAGAAAATGAGAGTGGAAAAAGAAAAATAAAAAAATTTGGGAGAAAAATCAAAAAGGGAAATAAATTTTTGATAAAAAAATAGGGAAAATGAAAAAAATGTGTTGGGATATATTGTATTTTTATGGTACAATAGAGAGCACGGATATTTTTGAGATAGCGATAAAAAAAGAATATCAAAGGCGAGGTTTTTGGTGAAAGGCTGATGACTGAAAGTATGGAAAAAAATTGGTAGAAGATAGGAAAAAAATTTGGAAGGAAATAATATTTTTGGAAAAATGAGGAACAGATTTTTTTCTGAAAATAAATTTTTGCTGGAGGTTAATGAAAAAATGCAAAGGGCACTGAAACTTTATAAAAAAATTGGATTTGAGAAAATTTCCATAAGGAAAAAAATTACTATGGGAAAGATGAGAATGCAGTAATAATGGTAAAATGTTATTAAGTTTGAGTATATAAATAAAAAGTAAAGGGAGAAAAAAATGGGACAAAAGAGTATTTCATTAGAATTAAAAAAACAAATTACACCGAGTATTTTTTTGTAATTGGGCAGGAATATTACAATGAAAGTTTGGGAAATATAACTGCACTTTTTGCTGACGGGAATTTTATGACAGTGGAAGGAGAATATAAGGAAAAATAGTTTGTGCAAGACTTCTATTACAGTTGAACAGAAAAAAGGTGAATTTATAGAGGCAAACTGCGACTGTATGTTTTTTTAAAAAAATAATAAAAAGAATTGCTGTAAACATATTGTGACACTTGGGATGATGGCAGATCATTCAGAAAAAGATTTCAAAGGTTATTGGGACTGATGAGATTGAAATGATGTTTGAGGATGATTTTTGAAGAGGATAATAAAAAAACTGGCTCAAATCAAGGAAGAACGGAAAAAAAGAAAAGGAAAAAGGCTGCAAAGAGTGTTAAAAGGAAGGAAACTGAAGATGATGGAAAAAATAAATCACGTCAGAGAGTTAAACTTCGAGAAGAAAAAAACTTAATGCGGCAAGTTTTTGCTAAATCAGAAGGAACTTCTGTGGAGGCGGATAATCCTGTTAATAATGAAAATGTGGAAAATATTAATTTAAAAAAATAAAAAAATGAGAAAGTTAGATTTTGAAGTTTTTTTGGAGAAGGTGGAGAAAAAGGCTGGGAATACTGAGTTTTTTTAGAGAAAAATGGAACGGCTGATCTTCAAGAGATGGAAAATAATGAGGAAATATTGGAAAATGTGGAAAATATTTCTGAAAAAGATTAACGAAATTTATAATCTTCATCTGGAAAGTGAAAATATAGATGATGAGGAAAAAGCAGAAATGCGGCTGAAGTGGAAATTGATGAAGGAAGTTACAGCGACTATAAATATGGGTATGACTATAATCAGGAAAATAATGTGCCAGATTATATTTTTGCGGATAAAGGCAGGATTTAAGAAAATATATTATGTGAAGGATATTTTTGAAATTTATTGAGGCTATTGTGAAGGAAAAAAAGAGTATGAAGTTACTTCTAAAAATTACATATAGTCCGAAAAAAATTGCTTTTTCAATGAAACTAACCAGAAAATAATCAATGCGATTTATGAATACAGCAAAAGAGATTCAAAAGTGTAATAAACAGCGGAATTAAAGATAAAAAAAAGGCTTAAAAGTCTATGAAATGCTTTTTAAATAAAGCTGCTTACAGCTATGGAAAAAGGGAAAAATCTGGTTTTACTGGGAGAAACTAAACAGATAATGAATAGTTACGAGCCTTTGTTTGTTGTGGAAAATGACAGAATTGCAATGAGAAATATTGAAAAAAAATTTCTGAGAACAGTCCGTTTTATACATTTGCAAATGATACGACAAAAAGTTTTTTTAAAATGGATGAAAATGAAGAAAGATTTTTTTGGGAAATTTGATTTTCTGGATACAGAGCTGTTTAATCAGCTTTCAGATGAGGATAATAGAAAATTATGTGCAGTTTTAGGATATGAGAATGTTAATATTGCAGAATATGTTGAAGAGGACGGGTGTATTGATATATTTGTATCGGAAACTGATGAGAAGGAAAGTTGTAAAGGTAAATTTATCAAATACTGTTTGTGCGATAGAGAAAAAAATGGGAAATATTTTTATTCCTAGAAAAAAATGCGAAAATATTTGAAGAGTTGAAAAAAACTTGTGGAAGGTTATTCTATTACAAATGTGGAAATGATTGAAGGAACTTATAATGTAAATTATGAAGGGACTGGGGAAAAATTTCAGAGTATATTGATAAAAAAATATGCAGATAGAGTGAAAATTCATTTGGAAAAATAAAATAAAAAAATGCACGAAATATTGATGTTCATATTGGAATAAAAAAAGTTGAAAAATAATTTCCTGAATGTCAGTTTTGATATTGAAGGAATAAAGACTGAAGATGTGGAAATTGTGATGGAAGCTATAAAAAAATGAACAAAAAGTACATAACTCTTTCAAGCGGGGAACTGGTAAAAAAATTGCCAATAAAAGTATTGAGGAATTAGTTGGAATTGTGGATTCTATTTCTAATTTGAAGGTTGGAGAAAATAAGATTTCCAAAATAAAGGCTCTTCAGCTTGCTCAAATTTCTAAAAAAATATTCAGGAAGACCTTGTAAAAATAGATGAATTTAAGGATTTGTTTCATAAAATAAAAAAATCGTGAAGAAATTGAGCCAAACAATATAAAGGTAAATTTATTTCCTTATCAAAAATTAGGGATTTAACTGGCTGAAGAATATGTATAACATTGGATTTGGAGGATTCTCGCTGATGATATGGGGCTTGGTAAGACTTTACAGACAATTTCATTATTAAATGAAATTTATCAGGAAAAACCGAAATTTCACTGCATTAATTATTGTGCCAAGTTCACTGCTTTTATAACTGGAAGGAAGAAATTATTAAGTTCACTGGGATAACTCCAACTTTAGTTGAGGGAACAGCGAGTCAAAGAAGAGAAATTATTTCAAGAGGATCGAAGGGATTCCTTATAACAACTTACCAGGCTTTGAGAAATGATATTGAAGAATATAAAAAAATAGGGAATTTGATGTGGTAGTGCTGGATGAGGGCTCAAAAATATAAAAAAACAACAACTTCTCAAATAAAGAAGGCTGTTATGAAAAATTAACAGTAAAGTAAATTTTTGCATTGACAGGAACACCAGTTGAAAAACAACATTTTTGGAATTATGGTCAATTTTTTGACTTCGTAATACCTGGCTATCTTGATAACTTGACAAAATTTAAGAAAACTTATAAGGAAGCCATCGTAAATCCAAATTCTTCTAAAAATAAACAATTTGCGTGAAATTATTGCTCCATTTCTGCTAAGAAGAACAAAGAAGGAAGTGCTAACTGAATTGCCTGATAAAATTGAATCGAATATGGTTGTAACGTTAAGTACAGAGCAGAAACAATTGTATATGTCTTATATTAAGCAGGCTAAGAGTGAAATGAAGAAATTTAACGAAAATGATAATAATCGAATGAAAATACTTGCAATTTTGACAAAACTGCGTCAAATTTGTAATTCTCCAACTTTATTTAAGGAGGACTATAAGGGGGAAGTTGCAAAACTGGAAGTGTTACGTGATATTTTGCCAGATATAACTGAAAATGGGCATAGATTATTGATATTTTCACAGTTTGTCGGTACTTTGAAGGAAATTGAGAAGGAACTTGCAGATATGGGAATTGAGTATTTTTATATTGATGGAAATGTGAAGTCTAAAGAAAGAGTTGATATTTGTAATAAATTTAATGCTGGAGAGCGGCAAGTGGTGCTGATTTCGTTAAAGGCAGGTGGAACTGGACTAAATCTTGTCGGGGCAGATGTTGTAATTCATTATGATCCTTGGTGGAATATCGCTGTGGAAAATCAGGCGAGCGACAGGGCATATAGAATTGGACAGAAAAAAAGTGTGCAGGTTATAAAACTTGTGACAGAAGGTACGATTGAAGAAAAAAATTATAAAAATTCAGGAAAGCAAGCGTCAATTGAGTGAAAAACCTGCTGGAAAGCAAAAGATGGGGAAAAGGTTCTGTTTGAAATGAGTGACAAGGAATTGATGGAACTTTTAAGTTAAATTTGTATCTAAAAATTTATATTTGTAAAAATTTTTTTGAAATAGGAGTATAATGTATATGTGAAAAAAATCTTCTTATAATGAAAGGATGGAATTTTATGAAAAAAACGAAAGATATGAATTGAATAAAAAAATTTGGCACAAATGTTAAAAAGGTGGAGTTATAATGGATGTTTCCACTCCTGAACAGGCAAAAAAATACTTTGAAGCGGCTGGAGCGGCGGCGGTTATGGCACTTGAAAGAATTCCAGCTGATATCAGAGCTGTGGGTGGAGTTTCAAGAATGAGTGACCCTAAAATGATTAAAAGGTATTCAGGAAGTCGTTTCAATTCCAGTAATGGCAAAAGTTAGAATTGGACATTTTGTAGAAGCGCAAATTTTTAGAAGCGATAGAAATTGACTACATAGATGAAAGTGAAGTATTGTCACCTGCCGATGATAAATTTCATGTAGATAAGAAAAAAATTTAAAGTTCCTTTTGTTTGTGGAGCAAAAGATTTGGGAGAAAGCTCTTAGAAGAATAAACTGAAGGAGCTTCAATGATAAGAACTAAAAGGTGAGCCAGGAACTGGGGATGTTGTACAGGCAGTAAGACATATGAGAATGATGAATCAGGAAATAAGAAGAATACAGAATATGAGAGAAGATGAACTTTATTTTACAGCTAAGGAATTGCAAGTTCCTTTTGATTTAGTAAAATATGTTCACGAAAATGGTAAATTGCCAGTAGTGAATTTTGCAGCAGGTGGTGTTGCTACTCCTGCAGATGCGGCTTTGATGATGCAAACTTGGAGCTGAAGGTGTATTCGTTGGATCAGGGAATATTCAAATCTGGAGATCCTGTAAAAAGAGCACAGGCGATAGTTAAAAGCATGTACTAACTATAATGATCCAAAAGTATTAGCCGAAATTTCTGAAGATTTAGGAGAAGCTATGGTTGGAATCAATGAAAATGAAATTAAGTTACTTATGGCTGAAAGAGGTAAATAATGAAAATCGGTGTATTGGCTTTACAGGGAGCTTTTGCAGAACATAGAAAAATGCTGGAGAAACTTGGGATAGAATCATTTGAAATAAGAAAAAAATCTGATTTAAGCAATGCTGTTAATAATAATGATATTGACGGGTTAATTATTCCAGGTGGAGAAAGTACAGTTATTGGAAAGCTGCTTTATGATCTTGATTTATTTGATGACATAAAAAAACTTATTTTGGAAGGATTACCTGTATTTGGTACTTGCGCAGGATTAATTCTTTTGGCAAAGGAAATTGAAAATGACAGTCGGACTTATTTGGGAGCAATGGATATAAAAGTTAGAAGAAATGCTTATGGAAGACAGCTTGGAAGTTTTTTTACCGAAAGTGAGTTTAAAGGAGTTGGAGTTATTCCAATGACATTTATTCGAGCACCGTATATTTCAAGTGTGGGAAAAAATGTGGAAATTCTTTCAGAAGTCGACGGAAATGTTGTCGCAGCTAAGGAAAATAATATTCTTGTGACTTCGTATCATCCTGAGTTAAATGATAATCTTAAAGTACATGAGTTTTTTGCTGAGATGTGCAAAAGAGCTAATAAATAAAAAAATGATATAATAATGTATATGCAAATAAAAAAAGTTAAAATAATACTTAAATATTAGTGAATTTTTGTTGCATTTTTTTAAATTCATTTGGTATAATAATTTTTAGAAAATAAATATGGAGGTGGCATTATAATGCTAGATAAAAATTAAATCAATAGTTGTAGATCAATTAGGTGTAGATGAAGATCAAGTAACTGAAGATGCATCTTTTTGTTGATGATTTAGGAGCTGATTCATTGGATACAGTTGAATTAATCATGGCTTTTTGAAGAAGAATTCGATATTGAAATTCCTGATGAAGATGCACAAAAAAATTAAAACTGTTAAAGATGTAATGGAATACATCGAAGCTAAACAATAAGACATAAAACTTTTTTGGGGATCTTCCCCTTTTTTTATTGAAAAAAATGAAAAAAATGTTAAAATAAATTTATTGTTACAAAATTGAATTGATTAAAAAAATAAATTTAGTATTAGGAATTAATACTAAACTCCATTTAAAATGCAGAAATCATAATTTAAATGGGAGAAGTATAAATTTAAATTATAAAAAAATAAAGATGAGAGGTGTATTAATGAGAAGAGTAGTTATTACAGGAATAGGATTAGTAACTCCATTGGGAACTGGAAAAGATAAGGCTTGGAAAAATTTATTGGCAGGGGAATGTGGAATTGATAAAATTACTCAATTTGACAGTTCAGAGCATCCAGTGCATATTGCAGCAGAAGTAAAGGATTTTGTGCCTGAAAATTATATTGAAAAAAAGAATTGAAGAAAATAGCAAGATTTTCACAATTTGCAATTGCGGCATCAAAAGAGGCTTTGGAAGATGCTAAATTAGAGATTACTGATGAAAATGCAGATAGAATCGGAGTAATTATCGGTTCTGGAATTGGCGGGCTGGATGTAATTGAGCAGGAAGTGGAAAAAAACTTGTTACAAGAGGGCCAAGAAGAGTGTCGCCATTTTATATTCCAGCGGCAATCTTAAATATGGCTTCTGGAAATACTTCAATTTATACTGGAGCAAAAGGGCCTAATAAAACAGTTGTTACAGCCTGCGCTTCAGGGACAAATTCAATTGGAGATGCTTTTCAGGCGATTTTATTAGGAAAAGCTGATGCGATGATTGCTGGAGGAACAGAAGCTACAGTAACTCCGTCAGGAATAGCAGGATTTGCAAATTTAAAGGCATTGTCAACTAATCCTGATCCTAAGAAAGCATCACGTCCATTTACAGTCGACAGGGATGGATTTGTTCTTGGAGAAGGTGCTGGGGTATTAATACTTGAAGAATTGGAACATGCTAAAAAACGTGGGGCGAAAATTTATGCAGAAGTTGTAGGATATGGAGAAACTGGAGATGCTTATCACATGACAGCTCCGGCTGATGGTGGAGAAGGTGCTGCAAGAGCATTCAGAATGGCTTTGGAACAAGGAAATATTAAACCTGAAGAAGTTGGATATATAAATGCGCACGGAACTTCTACGCCTGCAAATGATAAAAATGAAACTCAGGCAATAAAATCGGCATTTGGAGAACATGCCTATAAATTGGCTGTAAGTTCTACAAAAAGGTGCAACTGGGCATTTATTAGGTGGAGCTGGAGGAATTGAAGCTGGATTTTTTTAGCGCTTGCAATTTCAGAAGGAATTATGCCGCCAACTATAAATTATGAAAAATCCTGATCCGTTATGTGATTTGGACTATGTGCCAAAATAAACCTGTAAAAAGAGATATTGAAGTAGGAATGTCAAGTTCGCTTGGATTTGGTGGGCATAATGCTGTGCTGGCGTTTAGAAAATATAAATAATAAGTAATTTATAAAAAGCTTTGATATGTATAACTGTAATGAAGTAAATGTTATAAGGCAAGGGTTTTTTTACCCTTGTAATAATAAATAATAGATTATTGTTAAATTATAATTTATTATGCATAAATTTTTTTATTTCTTTGTAAAAAAATTATAGTTAAAGGAATAACAAAAAAATAAATTAGGTGGAATTATAAGAATAAAATATTAAAATAAATAACTGTAAAAATTATAATAATTTATTTATTGCTGGAAAATAATAAAAAAATATGGAGGTGAAATGAATGGAAAATAATAGAAATAGAGATGTAAGTGAATTAATAAAAAAATAGGGTATGAGTTTAAAAATGAAGAATATTTGCATGAAGCATTAACACATAGGTCGTATGCCAATGAAATTGAAAAAGGGCAGAAGGTTTAACAATGAGAAGCTTTGAATTTTTGGGAGATGCAATTTTGAACCTTATAACAACTGAGTATATTTATGATCTTTATGAAAAAGAAGACGGAAGGGAGCTTTGCAAAACTAAAAAGTCAAATTATAAGTGAGCCTGTATTTTTCAACTATTGCGAGCGAGCTTGAACTAGGGAGAGTATCTGTACTTGAGCAACGGGGAAGTTATGTCTGGAGGAAGACATAGAAGATCTATTTTAGGAGATGCTTTTGAGGCATTGATTGGTGCGATTTTTTTAAAGATTCAGATTATTATACTGCAAAAAAATATTGCATTGAAATTTTTACTTGGAAAAAAATAAATAAATTGGAAGAAATAGAAGGAACAGGGGATTATAAGACAGTTCTGCAGGAATTTGTACAAGGGAAATATAGAAAAATGCCTGAATATAATTTAATTAAAACTAGCGGTCCTGACCACGATAAAGTTTTTTTGAAATGTCTGTAAGCTGGAATAATGAGATTCACGGAATAGGAATTGGAAAAAGTAAAAAAAGAAGTCTGAAAAGCATGCGGCAAAGGAAAGCTCTTTCAAAAATTAAAAAAATAGAAAAAGTAAAAAAATAAAAATGCGATGGTAAAATAAAAAAATAAAAAAACAGGAGAACAATATGGGAAAAAAATAGCGTTGTATCCAGGGAGCTTTTGATCCAATAACGAAGGGTCATATTGATATTATAAAGCGTTCTTCAAACTTATTTGACAAGTTAATAATAGGTATTTTTTTAAAAATTCTACGAAATCAAAAAGCCTGGTTTTTCTGATGAGGAAAAAGTTGAAATGATACAGGAAATATTAAAAAAAGAAGGTATAGAAAGTTTGAAATAAAGATTTTTTTAATGGATTACTGGTTGACTTTATGTATAAGGAAAAATGTGAATATTTTTGATAAAGGGGATTGCGTGCATTGTCAGATTATGAATATGAGCTGCAGTTTACACTTACAAATAAGACGCTTGCTAAAAAGTGAATTTGAGACAGTATTTTTGACTGCTTCAAAGGGAATATTTGTATTTAAGTTCCAGCCTTGTAAAGGAAGTTGCCTTAAATAAAAGGGGATTTGAGTTTTTTTGTAACAGAAAATGTAGAACGTAGATTAATTGACAAAGTTAAAAAAAGTAAGAGGGAATCTAAAAATGGCTGCAAAAAAAGGGAAAAATCTAAATATATATGTTCAGAATGCGGTTACAGTTCGTTGAAATGGCTGGGGAAATGTCCTAATTGTGATTCCTGGGGAACATTTGAAGAGGAAATTGATATAAAAAGAGCCTTTAAGGATGTGGAGTCACAGGATGTTTCCATTAGCAAGATAACAGAAATTGAAATTGAAAAAGGAATTTCGGATGGTAACGCCTTTTGAGGAATTTGACAGAGTGCTGGGTGGCGGGCTGATAAAGGGGAAGTTGTACTAATTACAGGAAGCCCTGGGATTGGAAAATCGACTTTTCTGCTTCAGCTGTCGCAGGAGTATGCAAAGATTGGAAATGTATTCTATGTTTCAGGAGAAGAGTCGCCACGTCAAATAAAACAGCGTGCAGAACGTGTTAATGTAAAAAAAGTGAAAATTTGTATATTTTAAATGATACAAATATTGAAAAAAATTGAAAGTGTAATTTTTGAGAGATAAGCCAAAAAGTTGTTGTAGTTGATTCAATTCAGACGCTTTATTCTGAAAATGTAAATTCTATTCCTGGGAGTGTGACGCAAATTCGGGAAACAACTTTGAAAATCATTGAAATTGCTAAAAAAAATGAAATTGCATTTTATATTGTGGGGCACGTTACGAAGGATGGGAAACTGGCGGGTCCGAAATTGCTGGAGCATATGGTTGATGCAGTTTTGCAGATTGAAGGCGAGGAAAATAATTATTATAGAATCATCCGTTCAATAAAGAACCGTTATGGCTCTACAAATGAAATTTCAATTTTTGATATGAAGGAAAATGGAATTAGCGAGGTGAAGAATCCGTCTGAATTTTTCATAAGCGATAGGGATGAAAAAAATATTGGAAGCATTATTGTGCCAATTTTTGAAGGAAGCCGTGTATTTTTATTTGAAGTGCAGTCGTTATTGGGGACACCGAATTTTGGAATGCCGAGAAGAACAGTGGAAGGATATGATAAAAATCGGGTGGAAATATTAAGTGCAGTTTTATCACGTTCTTTAAAAGTAGATGTAAATTCAAAGGACATTTATATAAATATTCCAGGAGGAATTGATTTAAATGACAGGAGTTCTGACTTTGGCAGTAATTTTTTTCACTTCTATCTTCGGTAAAAGGCGTGCCGATAAGCCAGAAAATAGCGGCTATTGGCGAACTGGGATTACGTGGGGAAGTGAGAAAAGTTTCATTTATCAAAAATAGGGTAAATGAGCTGGAAAAAATGGGATTTGCAGGGGTATACCTGCCAAAAAGCCATCAGGCTGATTTTAAAAAGGAAAAAACAAAAATAAAATTGAATTATATAAGTAACATAAGTGAACTTGTCGAGAGGATAAAGTAAGCCAGCAGAGAAAAAAAGGGCGAAAGGATGAAATATGGGAAAAAAGGCAGTTAATAAGAAGAAAATATTGGAGCATATATTTGACAGGGTAGCACCTGGAACAGCATTGAGAGAAGCAATAGATAAAATTCAGGAGGCAAAACTGGGAGCATTGATTGTACTGGGAAATCCTAATGATTTAAAAGATGTGATGGGAGGCGGATTTGAGTTAAATACGGTATATTCGCCAAAAAAAGTTTATGAGCTGTCTAAAATGGATGGCGGAATTATTTTTGTCGGAGGATATAAAGACAATTTATGGGGCAAATATTCAACTGCAGCCTAATTATTCGATAGAAACAGATGAGAGCGGGACAAGACATCAAGCGGCACATAGAATTGCACAGCAAAAGGGGAATTTGGTTGTGGCGGTTTCTGAAAGAAGAAATAAAATAACGGTATATTATGGGAAATTTAGATATTTACTAAATGAAATTGGAGATTTATTGACTAAATCTTCGCAGGCGATAACTGCTCTTGAGAAATATTCCCTTGCGATTGAGAAAAAAATCATGTAAATTTGTCTATTTTTAGAATTTGACAATATGGTAACGCTTTATGATATTGTGGAATGTGTGAGAATGTACGGACTTCTTTTCAGAATGTCAGAGGAATTAATCGAGTATATGGCAGAACTTGGAAGCGAAGGACGGCTTATAAAGATCCAGTATGAAGAAATAATGCTGAATAAAAAAATGAGAGTTTTGACGCTCTCATAAAGGATTATAAGATAAAGCAATGAAACGGCTGAAAAAAATTGGATTAAGAGTAAAATCTTTGACAAAAGAGGAATTGCTGGATGATGAAAAAAATTGTTTGTCTGCTTGGATTTGATACAAATATCATAAATCTGGATGAAAAAGATAGAGCCACGTGGATATGGACTTTTGAGCAACATAACAAAAAAATAAGCAAAAAGGATAGGGAAATTCTTGTAAAGGAATTTTTCAAATGTTCAGTCAATTTTGATGTCGACTGCTTCGGATATTGCTAAAAATAAAGGGAGTCAGCAAATATAAGGCTGAGCATATTAATAAATCATTAAAAAGAATAAAAAAATAGAGCAGTAATTGATAGAGAATAAATTAAAAAAATAAATTTTAATAATAGGATTATTTAATAATTGTATGTTAAAATTATCTAAGAAACTAATAAATTATGGGTTTTAAAAAAGTTCAACATAACGAATTAGAAAATATGAAGAAAGCAGGTAAAAATGAGAGATAAAAAAATAACTGTCGGAGGGCAGGCTGTTGTGGAAGGGGTTATGATGAGAGGGCCTAAAGCAATTGCAACAGCGGTTCGTAAGCAGGATGGAAGTATTGTTTATAAAAAGATAGCGTTAACTGAAAAAAGTAACAGATGGTTGAAAGTACCTTTTGTAAGAGGGGTTATAGCGCTTTATGATGCGATGGTTGTTGGGACAAAGGAGCTTATTTTCGCATCAAATCAGGCTGGACATGAAGAGGAAAAATTGACGGACAAGCAGGTTGGATTTACTGTTATGACTTCGGTTTTATTGGGAATTGCTGTGTTTATGTGGCTGCCATCGGCTATTGGAGGATTTTTCTTTAAAGATAGCGTCTTAAAGGCTAATATTGTAGAAGCAATTATAAAATTGGTACTTTTCTTGGGATATATTTATGGAATTTCGTTTTTTTAAAGGATATTCAGAGAGTTTTTTTGAGTATCATGGGGCAGAGCATAAAAGTATTATGAATTATGAAATGGAAAAGGAACTGTCACCTAAAAATGCAAAAGTATGTACAAGATTTCACCCAAGATGTGGTACAAGTTTTCTTCTGCTTGTAATGTTTATAAGTATTCTAGTGTTTTCAACAGTAGATTTATTTTTTAAAGTTCCAACTGGACATTTTTCAATGATAATTTACAAGTTAGTAACAAGAGTTCTATTTGTTCCCTTCGTTGCTGGACTTTCTTATGAAATACAACGTTGGACAAGTTACCATTTGGATAATGTCTTTGCTAAAATGATTGCAGTTCCAGGAATGTGGCTGCAAAAGATCACTACAAGAGAACCTGATGAAAGTCAGCTGGAAGTAGCAATAGTGGCTTTAAATGTGGCTTTAGGAAATGAAGTTCCGAATGCTACGGAAGTTTTTGAATAAGCTTTATATGAAATTGTAAAAATAAAAGCGATAAAGATTGAATAACAGCAGTATTTATAAAAAAACTTCTTGTCAGCAAATAAATAGAATATGATATTTAAAAAAAGCACTCTTTTGGGTGTTTTTTTATTTTATTCATTTATTAAGTGAAAAATGCAGATAATTTATAGTAAAAATTTTTTAAAACTGAACTCAAAAACTATAACTATTTTACTTGACTTTTTAAATTCATATAATTTTTTTAGTAGTTTAATTTTATACTAAACCCCATTTGAATTGTAAATCTTTTTAGCAGATTAAACCTGATATTTATTTTCAAATAATTAAAATAAATATTCGCTTTTTAAACAGGGGAATAGTATTAAATAGGTCTGAGTATACATAAAAATTTTTTTCAAAATAAATTATCGGACATATTTGTTTTTTTCAATAATACAATAATATAGTGTAAAACTGAACTTAAAAAGTTATGACTGTTTTTACTTGTATATAAATAAAATATAATTTCTATTTTTTTAAATATGATTTAGTAATAGATTATTTAGAATAGCAAATTATTTGATTTATTGGAGGAAATAGGGTAAAATATAGAATAATGTGTAAAATGCATTGATGACAAATAAATTTAATTAGGGGGAATGGAAATGAAAGAAAGTAAAAAAATAAAAAAATGTGGCGGCATTTTTTTGATATTGATGGGACGATTTATCGGGATTCGCTGTTAATTGAGCATTTTAAGATGCTTGTGCAGTATGAGTATATTGATATGATGACTTGGGAAGGAAAGTTAAGGAGAAATTTTTCCAAGTGGGAAAAATAGGACTGGGGATTATGATGATTATTTGGATGAACTTGTACAGACTTATATGGAGGCATTGAAAAAAATTTTTAGCAAGGAAGATATGGATTTTATTGCAAAAAGAGTGATGAAGTTAAAAAGGGGACAAAAGTTTACCGGTATACACGGGAAAGGTTGAAATACCATAAGGAGAAGAGGCATAAGGTTATAATTATTTCAGGAAGTCCGGATTTTTCTTGTAAGCAAAATGGCAGAAAGATATGGTGTTGAAGATTACAGGGCTTCTATTTACGAAGTTGATGAGAATGGGATTTTTTTACAGGGAATGTCATTCCGATGTGGGATGCTAAAAAGTAAGCAGAAGGCAATAACGGATTTTTTTGTAAAAAAATATGACATTGATTTGAAAAAAAGTCGTATGCCTATGGAGATACAACGGGAGATCTGACAATGTTTAAAAAAATGTAGGAAATGCCATTGCTATAAATCCAGCAAAAAAATTATTGCAAAAAAATAAAACAGGGATAAGGAATTGAAGGAAAAAAAGTTATGATTGTTGTGGAAAGAAAGGATGTTATTTATAAATTGAAGGCGGATGTCAGTATTGTATAGCATATTTACTTTAATAAAAAAATTAAAAAGAGATGATATTTATGGAAAAAAATTTAAAAAAATAGTGTATTTGGATAGAGTTACGGCTGGACCGATTGATTTAAGGGAAAAGTTTGATAAATATGGCGAATATATTGAATATGAAGATACTGAAGTTGGAGAAATTGATGAAAGAATAGAAGATGTGGATGTTGTAATAACGACTAGGATAAGACTTGGGAAAAAGCAGTTTGAGAAGGCTAAAAAACTTAAACTGATACTTATTACAGCGACTGGATTTAATCATATTGATGTGAAAAGTGCGAATGAGTTTGGAATAAAGGTGGCAAATGTTTCAGGCTATTCGACTAACTCTGTTGCACAGCTGGCAATTACCTTTCTCTTTAAATGAATTAACGCCTGTTAATAAATATTTTGAGGAAGTAAAAAATGGTAAATGGATTGATATTCATGTTCCTGATTATCAGAAATATCCGATTGATGATGTGGAGGGGAAAATTTTAGGAATTATAGGATTTGGGAATATTGGTAAAAAAAGTTGCACAGATGGCAGAAGCATTGGGAATGGAAGTGATGGTTGCTAAAAAGTGCTGGAAAAAAATTATAAAAAAAGTTGAAGAGGATGGAATTTTACGGCATGACTTGGATGAGGTGCTTGAAAAAAATGTGATGTTCTGACGCTTCATGTTCCGTTGACTGATTCAACGAGAAATCTTATAGATCTTGAAAAAAATGAAAAAAATGAAAAGAAGTTCCAGAATTTTTAAATTTAGCACGAGGACCGGTTATAAATCAGGATGATTTGTATTTTGCATTAAAAAAAATAAAATAATAAAATCAGCGGCTATTGATGTAACGAGTGTTGAGCCGATTGAAAAAAATTCTAAATTATTTGAATTGGATAATATTGTGATTACTCCACATATCGCATGGAAATCTGAAAAAAAGTATGATAACACTTATGAATGATGTTGAAAAAAATTTAAAATTATTTATTGAAGGAAAGTTGGAAGGACTGAAATAAGGAATAAGAAGGTACAATAAAAAGAGGTGAAAAGAAATGCTGGTAAGTAATTTTAATGGGATAAAACTTGAATTTGATGGGCTTTTATTATGGGGAAATTATGAAATTGAGGTTTTTTTGGGGATGGAAGATTTTATTATTCGTATATTGAGAATACATCGGTTGAGCTGAAAAAAAGGGATCATTTCAGATTAACCAGAAGGAAATTATGATTTTTGAAGAAATGATGGAATATTTTTGAACTTTTTGAAAAAAATCAGAGAAATTATATGATAAACGAGTTTAATTTTTGGAAATGGAGTGCTTGTTATTCAAAAAGGATAATGGACGTGAAGAAAAGATTAAGTCTGGGGAAGGAAATGATGTTTGAATATGCAAAGACATTGATTGACAAATACACGAAGAAGTCAAGAAGACTGTTTTTGCTGGATACTTATTTAGAGGGAGTTAAATATATTAGAAATTTTGCGATTAAGATTAAAGATGAAGTTCAAACTGGATTTATTTCGTGAATTTAATGGTATTTCCTTGAATGCAGTCGCTGTTTATAATTCTAGGAAGGAAAAAAAGTTGGATATTTGCCAAAAAGCCAGAGTGAAATTATTGCCAGAATGATTGATGCAGGGAAAAAGTTTGTCGCTGTGCCGATTCCGTTTGATGAAGAAATTGCCCTTAAAGTTTATCTTGTAGATTAATTAATAAAAAAATTAAAAATAAGGTTGACAAATGACTATTTTTTTGTTGTAAAATAATAACAGATAATTAAAATTAAATTAATTTAAAAAAAATAGCGCTATTATTTAATTGTCAAAAAAATAAAATGGGGGAATAATTTATGGGATTCAGATTGAGCGTTAAAGGACAGGAAAAATGAAATTTTTGCTAGACAAGGAAAGTATCCTGGATGTAAAATATATTTCTGAAACGCCTGATGATTCAAATGCGAGAGCAACAGATCTAGGAGTAATTTTTGGAAATCAGGGGGAAAAATACTGGCTGCAGCAAGCGGAGATACAGAAGATGACACAAGAAAAAAGTTGCACAGTGGTCATTAGTTCCATCAGAAGCAAGCGATGCCTACAGACAAGCAAGCCTTGAAATCATTTCAGCAGGACAGATGGTAAGAAAAAAATCGACATGACAAACGTATTTGTAGTTGATTATATTGAAGAATACGGAAATCAGGCTGGAACAGGGACTTTTTCATTAAAAAAATCAAACAGAAGAAGGAAAAAGTGAAGGAAGTTGCAATCGAAGGCGGATATGCGGCACAGGAAGCATAAATTAATTAATTCTATGAAATTAAAATTTGAAATACTTAAATTTACAATTAAAAAAAGAAATAATGATAAATTATTTTTGAACTTTGGAAAAATTTTTAAATAAATTAAAAAAATAATCTCTATTCTAAACCAATATCTTAGAAAGAGATTATTTTTTTGAGATATTGATTTTTTTGAAATTATGATATAATAAGTTGAAAATATTTTTAAAAATATAATTTTAGAAATTATACTGATAATAGTAAATTAACTTATAGTTATTTTTTTATTTAAATGATAAATTATTATGAATTTTTAGACAAAATAATAATAATTGTTAAAATTTTTATAAAAAAATTAATTCAAAACAAATAATAAGTTATAATTGAACAAATAAATATTTGGAATTTATCTTATCAGTTTAGTAGGAAATTAAAATAAATAAAAGAAGGAGAAATTGAAAATGAAAGACAGTTTGAGAAATGTAAAAAGATTTACGTGCATTTGCAAAAAGATGCAAAGGATTCACCTATACAGATTCAGCATTAATTGCATTTTTAATAACAGGCGTAATAAGCATTTCGGTTAATATATTTTCTGCACAAGAGGCAAAAACTATTGAAAATCAGAGGCAAGTAATCTCTACCTCAATCAAGGATATACATCATCAAGTGCAGGAAACTAGAAGAGAAAACGACAAACTTCTGAAAAAGACTAACTTAGAATTAATTCAGTTGATGGAACAAGGAGATCATGTTGTAAAATCCCCTTGGAGCAGTTGGCAATACGGAGTTAATGGATTTTTTAACGACTGGAATGGAACTTACAAAGGAAGAGGGGATAAAAAAGCAAAATATCCTTATGAAGGAGTTTATGAAAGAGGAGGACTGTACGAAAGAGCAGTCAATCCAACAAGCAGCAAATATTCATTATTAGGAAAAAGTTCAAGAGTAAATTCTTCACTTAATTCAAGCAGAACAGGATTAGACAGTGATTCTTATGGATTAGTTGGTGTAAGACCTTTATTAGAGCCAACAGTTGGATTCAATGTAAGTGTGGCAATTAGACCAAAACAGGTTGTGAAGGGGGCTATAACTATTGCGGATAAAACCCCAGTAACACCTGCAACACCTGAAGCGATTGAATTTAAAGCACCTGAAATTTCTATAAAGGCACCAGATGCACCGAGTGTAAATCCTGCTCCAGTAACTATAACAGGTTTAACTATAAACGGGCCAACTTTACCAAGTTTAACTTTGCCAACACCATTATCATTCTCGCCAGCCACTCCAACAGTAAATATTAGTATTACTCCACCAAGTGCGCCTGCTCCGGTATCAGCACCTGGAACTGGAAATGGACCTGAATCATATTTATTAGGAAAGGATGGTGCAGGAAACTGGAAGTGGGAAGCAGGACAAAGTCCTTATGCATCATCACCTGCATATGCACCTAGTGGCAGAGCACAAGTAGCAATTGCTTCAGAAATAAATGTTAACACTTTAACATCTGGGGGACGTGCAAGAATAGATTATAATGCAAATATATCTGGAGGAACAGTTACATTTTCAAATGCACAACTTACAAGTTCTGCAGATACTAATGGTTACACTGGATGGCCTTATAATGCAACTTCATATACTTTAAATGGAGTTAACTCATTTGCTCTTATAAAAAACACAGGAAATGCAAACATTCAAATAAATGATACTGATATTGATTTTACAGGTGTTGGAGGAATAACTGCAAATGATCAAAGATGGTTATTTCATACGGATGCCCATAGTGATAGTGCTGAATCTGCTTGGACTATTGGAAATTCTACCAAAATAAATATGTCAGGTACTAACCTTAAGATGTATACAAGTCAATTTCATGCAGGAAATCATAATTTACTGTTCACTAATAATGGAAAAATAGATGCAAGTGGAAATAATAATGTAGTATGGTTGGCATTAAATGAACGTGCAAGTAATAATTATAGAACGCAAAAGTTTACTAATAATGGAAGTGTGAGTCTAGCTGGAATTAATTCAACTTTTGCTTATATTGATATGCCAACAACAAAAGGTTATGATACTAAATATGGTACAAGTGTTGGAGTACCTGGAATTGAAGCATCAAATGGAAATGGAGATACTGATGCAAATAGTAATGGATGGGTTATAGAAAATACTAAAAAGTTAGATATCTCTGGAACTGGAAATACTGGAATTTTTGTAAATGACAATTTTAAATATTGGGCAGCTCAGATTACTTTAAATCCTTCCACTGTAACTCTTGGTGGAACTGGAAATGCTGGAGTTTATTTTAAAGGATGGGCTGATTTAGATGGAGGTGCTGTATTAAATGGAGAAGCAAGTGGTAATGGAACAAGTTCGGCTTCAACATTTAATATGGAAGTTAGTGGTAGTGGAAATGCTGGTTTATATTTTAATTATAGTAAAGATGATAGTTCAACAACTAAAGATACATTTAAGTTAACTGGAACATCAACAATGGAAGCTGGAGGAAATGGAAATATCTTGATTTATAATGGAAATGGAGATATTGATGTATCAAATGCATTTAATTTAATTACTAATGGTTCAAATAATGTTGCAATTTATAATGCATCTGCTGATAAATTTGTTACGAAAGCTACTATTAGTGGAACAGGAACAGAAGCAGTTGGGATTTATTCTACAGGAACTGGAGAAACTACTAATACAGGAAATGTAACTTTAACAGCTAATAAAGTAAAAGGTGTTGTATCAAATGGTTCAGGAGTTGTTATTAATAATAATGGTGGAACTATTAAAGTAGAAGGAGATGAGGTTGCTGGTGCAATTGCAATGAATAGTGGAGTTGTAAATATTGGTAAGACAACAGGGCCTTCTAATATTGAAGCTAAAGGTAAATCAGGATTAGGAGTGTATGCTACTAGCAGTGGGGAAGTTAATATTGGAGATTCTACAATTAAATCAGAAAATGGAGCGGTTAATGTTTATTCAAATGGTGGAGATATAAATCTAGGTGTTAATGGAAAAACAACTACAGTTCAAGTAGGTGCTAATTCACTTGGGTTTATGCAAACAGGTTCTAAGAAGGTAAATTTTGTTGGAACTACAAATGCTAATATTGAGGAAAATGGAACAGCATTTTATATTGCACCATCATCAATACCATCTACAGTTTCATATCCATCATCTATAGCATCGCTTAGTAGTGGTTATACTGGCTGGACAAATTTAACTTTAAAAATGGGTAAAAATTCTAATGTTGTCGTTGCATCTTATGTTGATACAAAACTCTCTGATTTAGATTTAACGACAGTTGGAATACCAGCTGCCCAAATAGTTGATAATAGTGGTGGTGCTGGCTATAAGGATTTTCTATTGTATAAAAGTAAATTGACAATAGATAGTCCTAAAACATATGCTGATTATAAGAAAATATCGTTGTCAAGTTCTTCAATTATTAATGATACAACTATCTCATCAAATGATGATGATGTGAAACTTATGGCTCAGGAAAATGATGATACTAATGTTGCTAATAAGTGGGTAAAACTTGAAAATAATAAGATTATTGAATTAAATGGTAAAAATTCAGTTGCGATGTATGCAAGTGATGGAACTATAAAAAATAATGCTGGTGCTAAAATTACTATGGGTGGAAAGAATTCAGTTGCAATCTATGGTAAAAAAATACTGGAAAAAGGTGACACGGATATTACAAATGCTGGAGAAATTAACATAGGAGAATCATCTGTAGGGCTTTTAGCTGAAGATTATACAAAAACAGGGCTTGAAAATGCAAATAAAATTACTATTACTGGAAATGGTGGAATTGGAATGTACTATAAAGCTGGTACATTGGATAATTCTGTAACAAGTGTAGATGTAAAGAATACTGGTACAATTGTTGATAATTCTACTGCTGCTACTCCTTCTAGTAATAAGCAGAGAGTAGGAATATATGTAGAAAACAATACAAATACTAGTAAAACTGTAAAAGGCATTAATACTGGAACGATAAAACTTTTAGGAGATGGTGCCACATCTTCAAGTGAAGGAAGTATCGGTATTTATACAAATGCAACTGCGAAAGATTCTAATCCGTTGGAAAATACTGGAACTATCGAACTTGGAAAATTTGGAATTGGAATGTTTGGTTATGAGCAAAAGAATACAGGAGATATTACAGTTGGAGATAATGGAGTTGCAATTTACTCGCAAGGTGGAGATGTTGAGATAACAGGGAGTAAGACAATAAAAGTTGGAAAGGATGCTAGGGCTGTTATTGCTACAGGTGATGGTCAAAAAGTTGAAAGTACAGGATTTAATTATGTAATAGGAGATAATTCTTTTGGATTTGTAAACAGAAATACAGGATCAACAGGAAACACATTTAAGATAAGTGGTGGAAGTGCAACTTTAAATAATAATGGCTTTTTCATTTATTCAGTTGATACAAAGGGAACTGTTATAAACAGTACAGATATAACTATGGATTCAAAAGCGACTACAGGACAAAATTATGGAATTTATTCGACAGGAACGGTTACTAATAGCGGAGATATTACGTTAACTAAAGGTAAAGGGAATGTTGGAATTTATTCGACAGAAGGTGGAGATATTACTAATAGTGGAAATATTTCATTAGGAGAATCTGATATATCTGGAGCAGTTAAAAAATACAGTATAGGGATTATATCAAAAACAGGAAAAGTTACGAATACTGGTGCTGTAAATATTGGAAGTACAAGTATTGATGGAAAAGATGGAATTGGACTTTTTGCTGATACCGCTAATTCAAAAGATGGAGAAATTATAAATAAAGGTGCTGTTACTGTATTTGGAGATAACACTGTTGGAGCCTATGCAAATCAAACGTCAAAAATTAGTTTGGGAACAGGTGGAGATATTACTATAAAAGGTAAGAAAACAACAGGATATTATGTTGATGCAGGAACAGGAAATGATATTGCTTCTGGAGTAAGTATAACTGTGACTGGAGATAATGCAAATGGAGTATTTGTTAATAAAGGTGGATTAACATATAAAGGTGATACAAAAGTAACAGGAGATGGAGCGTACGGATTTGTTGCTGGAAAAAATTCTGTTATTGTTGCAGATGGAGGTAGTGTTACTGTATCTGGTTCTTCAGGATCATCAAAAGTTACTACTGGAACTGATGGAAGAGGAACTGCTGGAGTTGTAGTTTTACAAAATGCAAGTTTGACTGGTGGAAAATTAGATGTAACAGCTGATGTTAGTGGAGATAAATCAGTGGGAATTTATTCAGATGGTAATTTGGTAATTAATAAGGCTGATGTGAAAGCATATAACGGAGCAGTAAACTTTTTTGCTGATAAAGATAATGGTGTAATTTCAATTGGTAATAATAACGGTACAAGTACGGCAGTTGCAGGAACAGGAACTGATAAAGGGTCATTATTATTCTATACACCTGGAGTAGGTAAAATTTTAATAAATAAACCTATGACAGCAACTGTTGAAGGTGGAATAAATGCTGCTACACGTGCTACTGCATTTTATTATACAGGTTCTGGAACTCCAGGAAGTTATACTCAACTAACTCCAGCAAATGTAGCGGCTTGGGCAAGAAGCAGTTATGGAAATGGTACAAGTACATTAGGAAATTTAACATTAAATATGCAACCTGATTCAAGATTATTCTTAACTCAAAATGTAGATATGAAATTATCTAATACATCTATTACTAATTTATTTAGTAGTTTGACAACAGTTGAAAAACCAAATATTTCTGGAACTGGATATAGAAGATTTATGCTTTATAAGAGTCATTTGGAGGTCGATAAGCCAGTAGATTTAGATAATGCTAATGATGATTACAGACAATTGGAAATATCAAATTCAAGTATAACTAATAATAATACAATTACTGGTACTCAGGCTGGACAAATTGCAATGGCACAGGAGAATACGGATACTAATAAAAATATCGTAACATTAACAAACAATGGAACTATAAATTTATCAGGAGCTGGATCTGCTGCAATTTACGGTAAGAATGCAATTGTTAAGAATAGTTCAACTGGAATTATAACATTGGGAGATACTTCGACTGGGCTTTATGGGCTTAATAATACAGAAATTTCAAATGATGGTAAGATAACTGCTGGAAATAAATCAACTGGAATATTTTATTCGGATATTTATGTAAATCCAATCACTAAGGCAGAAACTGTATATAATACAACTACTGGACTTAGTAATAATGGAACTATAACATTGACTGGAGATGAAGGAGTTGGAATTACTTATGAGCCAGGAAATATTACAGGTTCGGTAAGATTTGAAAATACAGGAACAATTACATCTGCAACAGATAAAAATGTTGGAATGTATGCAAAGACTGCTAGAAATAATGGGGCTTATGAAACTGAAAATAAAGGAACTATAACTCTTGGAGATTCGGCTTCGTTAAATGATCCAAATGTTGGAATGTATACAAATGCGACTAATGCTGCTACAAATCCATTGATAAATAGTGGAACTATAACAGTTGGAAGAATGCGGTTGGAGTTTACGGATTTAAGGAAACAAATTCAGGAAATATTAATGCTGGAGATGGTGCAGTCGCAATGTATTCAAAAGGCGGAAATGTTGACTTGACAGGTGGAACTATTAATGTTGGAAAGAATGAAGCGGTTGCTGTTTATACTGTTGGAAATGGACAAAAGATTTCAAATACTGGAACATCGCTTAATATTGGAGATACATCGTTTGGGTTTGTAAATGTTGGAACTGGAAATACTATTGAAAGCAAGGTTGGTAATGTTAATTTGAATAATGACTCGGTTTATGTTTATTCAAATGATAATGCTGGAGTTATTAGAAATAGTACAAATATAACTTCTATTGGAACAAGTGGCAATAATTACGGTATTTATGCTGCTGGTTCTATTGAAAATAGTGGAAATATTGATTTTAACAGTGGTATTGGAAATGTTGGAGTATATACAGTAAATGGTGGAAATGCTAAGAATAGTGGAGTAATTTCTGTTGGTGCTTCTGATCCGGCTAATCAAGTATATAGTGTTGGTATGGCTGCGGGATATATTGGAGATTCTAAGATTGCCGCTTCAACAGGAACTATTGAAAATAATGGGCAAATTAATGTAAATGGAAAATATAGCATTGGTATGTACGGAGTTGGAAATGGAACAACTGTTACAAATAATAATAATATTGTGCTTAATGCTGACAATACAATTGGTATTTATGTTGAAGAAGGAGCGAAGGCTGTAAATAATGGTATAATTAGAACAGGGGCAAGTGGACTTTCAAATGTAACAGGAGTTGTATTAGGCAGAAATTCAACACTTGAAAATAATAATACTATAAATATTGATTCGGCTTCAGGAGCTGGGATTTATCTTAAAGGTGGAACTATAATAAATAGAGGTAATATTCATGTTAGCGGAGTTGGCTCAAATGAGATTTATGAAATGAATAGTGATCCGACGACTAAACGAATGGGAGATGTTACTATTGATGCACCTGCAGGAAGTCCGACAGCTAAGATTATAGTTAGAGGAAAAGGGGAAGTTCAGCCTGTATTAATTACTACAACAGCGGAAAATCCGGTGACAGTATCTGCTTCAAGCATCGGACTTTATGTGGATACATCAAGCAAGAACTATACAAAATCTATTGATAATTTAGGGGCATTGACAAGTGAAGCTGACTTGATATTTGGGGTTGAAGCTGCACAAGGTACAACAAGCAGATATATTAAAATAAATGATAAAAAGATGTTGGATCCATATAACAATGCAATACTTTATGGTGGAGTTTCAAAATGGACTGTTTATTCAGGGTCGTTAACTTGGGTAGCAACTCCAACTCTTGATCAGAATACAGGAGAAGTTACAAGTGTCTATATGGCAAAATCTTCTTATACAAACTGGGCAACAGATAGCAAAGTAACTCCAACAAAAGTAACCGACACATATAACTTTGCAGATGGATTGGAACAAAGATACGGTGTAGAAGCATTAGGAACACGGGAAAATCAATTGTTCCAAAAATTAAACAGTATCGGAAACAACGAAGAGATCTTATTATATCAAGCATTTGATGAAATGATGGGACACCAATATGGAAATACTCAATTGAGAATAAATGCAACTGGAAATATGCTTGATAAGGAATTCAGATACTTGAAACACGACTGGAGAAATCCATCTAAACAAAATAATAAGATTAAAGCATTTGGAATGAGAGATGAATATAAAACTGATACAGCAGGAATCATTGACTATACAAGCAATGCCTACGGAGTGGCTTATGTTCACGAAGATGAAAAAGTTAAGATGGGTAACTCAAGCGGATGGTATGCTGGAGCTGTAACAAACAGATTTAAATTTAAGGACATCGGACATTCGAGAGAAGATCAGACAATGGTTAAATTGGGAATATTCAAGACAATGTCGCCTAAGAAGGACTATAACGGAGCATTGCAATGGACAATAGGCGGAGATGTATTTGCTGGAGTCAATAATATGAAACGTAAGTTCCTAGTTGTTGATGATGTATTTGAAGCTAAGTCAAATTATAATTCTTATGGTGCCGCACTTAAAACAGATTTAGGTTACGACATAAGAATGAGCGAAAGAACGCATTTAAGACCTTATGGTGGATTAAAGATGGAATATGGAAGATTTAATAACATCAAGGAAGATTCAGGACAAATGAGACTGGAAGTTAAAGGAAATGACTATTTCTCAGTTAAACCTGAAGCTGGAGTAGAATTTAAATATGTTCAGCCATTGGCAGTAAGAACTAATTTGACTGTTGGGCTTACAGCCGCTTATGAAAATGAACTTGGAAAAGTTGGAGATGTGAAGAATGAAGGAAGAGTAAGATACACTACAGCTGACTGGTTTGGAATAAGAGGTGAAAAGGAAGACAGAAGAGGAAACGGTAAATTTGACCTTAATATCGGAGTTGACAACACAAGATTTGGTGTTACGGTAAATGCTGGATATGACACTAAAGGAAGCAATATTAGAGGTGGAATCGGATTTAGAGCGATTTACTAGTAGTTTTCAAAATTTGTTAAAATTGTAAGTAATAAAAAAATCGGAAGAGAAATTGACTTCCGGTTTTTCTTTGTTTTGATGCTATACTCGAAAACTATTAATATATTTTCCGTTAAAATAATAGATTTGTTATAATTTCTGCTAGCAAGGGGTCAAGAAATAAATAAAATATAATTTCTATTTTTTTAAATGGGATTTAGTATAAAAATTATATAAATTTGGTTTTTTTGAATAAAATAATATAGTTTTCAAGTTTGGTTTTTAAGCCAATTTTATTATAATAATAAGATATAATTCGATTATATAGTTTTTTTATTAATATATAATTAATAAAATATTATTTTTTTGAATAATTTTATGGAAAGTACTTGCTTGATATAATACAATAAAGTAATGTTCTTTTTGAGATAATAAATCAAGTTTAAATATGGAAAAATAATCATCGCTTAAATCATTAGAAAAAAATCACTATTTTTTTGTGTTTAAATTGAATATTGCTTTCAAAAACTTTTTAGATGATGATCTGAAATATAAAATTTAGATTGTCAAAAAAATTAAAAAAATAGGCAATTACAAAAGTGAAAAGGCTATGAAAAATTGGATAACGGCAGTATTTTTTTGGTAAAAAATTTTTGCTGGAAAGGGAGAAAAATAAAAAAACCTGGAGATATTATGCTTTTTTTGGAATTTTTAAAACTTTTGTGAATGGCTAAAAAAACAAAAGGAGATAGTAATGACAAACAATTTATTGAATTTGAAAAAGATTTAAAATCATTTGCAAAAAAATGCAAAAGATTTTAAATATACTGATTCAAACTTTTACTTACATTTTTTTATTAAATGGAATGTTAATTTCAACTGGGGAAATGTTTGCAGAAACTGTAACAAAAATCGCAGATTAATAATCAAGTTAATCAGATTAACACCTCAATAAACCAGATGCGGACAGATTTTAAGCGTGCAAGAGCCTGAAAATAACAAAGTTTAATTAGAGATACAAACTTGGAATTGACTCAGTTAATGGAACAAGGGATCATGTGACAAAATCTCCATGGAGCAGTGGCAAATCAGGGGCAAACGATTTTTTACAATAACTGGCATGGGGCTTATAAGGGTAGAGGCGACAAACAGACAAAAATATCCGTATGAGGGGATATTTAATAGATATGGCAGTGAAACATTAGGTTCTCAAAAAAACGGATTTTTGAGATATATTAAACCGGAAAAAAATTGGATTATTATAATACATCTGTAATATCAGCGGACAGTGATAGTGCATCAGCATCAACAACTAATAGAGTGAATGTAAATGGCTATGGATTAATAAGTAATAACCCAGTAACTACTACTGCAGCGCAGATACAATTAAATGCTTCAATAACACCTAGAACGATTGACAAAACATCACCATTATCTGCACCGCAAGGGACAAATTTATTAACTCCGGATTTTAATCCTCCGGTTATTACACCACCGAATATAAGTATGAGTCCAATAACAATAAGTGTGAATGTTCCAACAGTAACAATACCGGCAGTAAATCCTCCAACAATAAGTGCACCATCAACAGGAAATGATGATGAATCTTGGATTCAAGACTCTTCTGGAAATTATATAAAATCAGACAATAGTAGTGGTGGTTATGCAGCTATTTCGCAACAAAAAATAGATGGTGGACAAATGGATGTAACGGTTAATACTAATTCATTTGATCTTAGTACAAATGGTACAATGTTTACAGGTGTGTACGGTGATGGTATTTCTCATACAACAGGAGCAAATCCTCAAAGTATGAATTTAAACTATACGGGTTATAGCTTATCTCAAGATTTTTATGAAGTCATGAAGCTAATAGGAGGACATAAAATTGAAATTAATGGGGTCACTATAAACTTTACAGGTTCTGGTTCAGGAAACTATAATAACTGGCTATTCCATACAGATGGACATAATGACTATGGAGAATCTACTTGGGTGTTAAATAATGGTACGAGTGTAGATGTAACAGGAAATAAACTAATTATGTATACATCTCAATATCACTCGGGAACACCTCAATATGCTAATATTGGATTTGTTAATGAAGGAACTATTAGTTTCAGTGGTACTAATAATATTGGGTGGGTAGCACTTGATGAAGGTGGTGATAGTGAAAGACAGCAATATTTTCATAATAAAGGAACAGTAAATTTTTGGGAAATAATAATATAATTGCTTATATTAATTCACCGTATTCTTCTACAAATAGTGGTTGGAGTTTTTATAAATGACGGGACAATGACGCTAGGTGGGAGTGGTCAATTCGGTATTATAACAGGAAGAGAATACCCTGCATCTGAAATTTTATTAAACAAAAAAATGGAAATTAGTGGAAATAGTAATGTTGGAGCAGTTTTTAGATTTGATACAGATTTAGATGGAGGCGAAGCCTTTTAGTCAAAGTACAGCAGATAATATAGTCACAACTTTACCAGCAATATCAAGAGCCTCTGTATTAAATTTTGATATTTCTGGAACTTCAAATACAGGAATGTATTTTAAGTCTAGTAGTGATTCAACTCCTTCTGATCCAAGTACATTTAATATTAAAAAATCTGAAATTGAAATGATGGGTACTAGTGGAGTAGGTTTGTTAGCTGAAAAAGCAATAATTAATTATGGAGATGCAAGCAACACCCCTAAAATTAAAATATCTGGCGGATCTAACAATGTAGGGATTGCAGTTTCATCAGCTTTCACACATGCTGATAAGAATGAAATTAATTCTTATGCAAATATAAAATTATCTGGTGGAATAAATAATCTTGGAATTGCAGCAACAACTGATGCTAAGTTTGCAAACTATGGAAAAGTAGAAGTTACAGCAACTGGTAATACTGGAATAGTTGCAAATGGAAGCCAGACAGCCGGTTTAGTTACTGGTAGCGGGGCGACAGCTTCAATAGATTCAAGAGTGCAAAATGGGGATGGAACTATTAAGGGAATCATTGAAGTAGGAGCAGGAAATAGTGCAGGAATGGCAGCTGTAAACAATGGGGCTATAAAAAATACTTCAACAGGAACAATAAATGTAACAGCAGGTGCAGGAATGTATACAGATAATAATTCATTCGCAGTAAATTATGGTACAATAAAAGCGCACCCAGCTTCTGTAGGTACTGGAACAGTTGGAGTTTATAATTTAGGAACGTTTAATAATTTTTGGAACTAATTTAGAAGGCTGATGGAAAAGGCTCTGCTTCTATTTATAGTAACGGAACTGTAAACTTAGGAAATAGTTCTAATGAAATTACAGACTAAAAAAATGGAGCTTCAGGGCTTTATCTGACTGGCGGAACTGTAAATACAAATGGAGCCCTAAAATAAATATAAGCGGAGGTTCAGCAGGTATTTTTTGCGGGAAGCGGAACTCCCTACAGTAAGTAGTGGCGGAATGCTTCAAGTTATAGGAGATGGAGCAGCAGCTATGGCTGATGGAGGAAATCTTAATTTAACTGGTGTAGATTTAAGATATACTGGAACTGGCTCAGGTGGATTTGGATTTTATGTAAATAAAAATTTATCAGGAAATCCAAATGGATCAATTAATTTTACTACTGGAACTTTGACATTAATGGGAAATAGTGTTGCTGGAATGGAATATAAACTTGGAACTGGTCCAGTTGGAGTAAATTTACTGGAGCAACAATAAATGTATTTTTCAGATTCAGGGTAGCGTTCTTGTTTGACAGGAATGCAACAATGTCATTACAATTAAATGGTTTAACATCTGCATTGTTTGGTGGAGGAATACCTACTGTAAATTATACAGATACAGCTGGAATAGCAGGAACAGCAGGTAAAATTTATGCTGGTAAATTAGGAGTAATTGATGGAATAACATCCGGTACACTTACTATTGGAAACGGTAAAGTTTTTAGATAAAACAAATACATCAGATATTGATATAGTAAATTTTGGAAGATTATTAATACAAAGAGCAAAGGTTAATATTAATGATGATATAAAAAGCAGAAATGACGCAAGATCAGGCAATTTCTTTTGGAGATCCGAGTGTTGTTGGCTATGCAATATCATCGAGTAATGGTGCATCGAGTAATGCGGATACAAAAAAATTACTGTTCAAAAATGGCTCAACAATTTCAAAGCTGATAATACTGGCAATACTGGAAATTCGGCAGTAGGATTATATATCAATTATGGTCAAATTGAAAATAATGGTACTATTAATGTAGAAAAAAACTGGAACAGGAACTACTACTGGTGGAACAGGAATTTTTGCAGTGAATAGTTCAGAAGTAACGAATAAAAAAATATTATTTCTGTTGGCGGGCAAAATTCTATAGGTATTTATGGAGCAAGTTATAGAAATAATCCATCTACAGGAACACCATTAATAAATGAATTTGTAGATTCCACAGGTACTGTATTAACAGATCAAGGAAAAGTAAATATAATCAATGATACTAACGGATTAATTGAACTGGATGGAGCAAATTCTGTTGGAATTTATGCTGAGGATAATAGTGTAACAGGACAACAGGTAAAAGCAGTAAATAAGGGTAAAATTAATATGACTGGAACATCTGGAACAGGAATGGCTGGGAAAAATTTCTCTATTATAGAAAATGCAAATAGCGGAACAATTAATGTTGAAGTTGATAATGGTGTTGGAATGTTTGGAGAAGGTACATTAAATGGAACTGTATTGAATAGCGGAACAATTAATCTTGGTGCTTCATCAAGTGATACTACCTTGAGAACAGGTATGTTTACGAAATCTGATACTATACTATTAAATAATACTGGGACAATTAATGCAAAAAGTAATGGAAGTAGCGGAGCTAAGACATACGGAATTTATAATGGTTCAAATAATGGTATTGTAAAACTTAATGGAAATTCTAATATAATTGTAGGAGATGAAGGAGTAGGAGTTTATTCAACAAGTGGAAATGTTCAAATTGATTCTGGAAAAATAAAAGTTGGAAATAATAATGCTGTTGGAGTATTTATAGAAAGAGCAACTAATGGAGTACTTGGAAACTCTTCTTCGGGAGATGCTTCAGGAGACATGGAAATTGGAAACAGTTCTTACGGTTATGTTGCTAAAGGTACTACTGGACAAAAAATGAATCTTAATAATACAAATGTAAAACTTGGAGATAACTCAGTATACACTTACACTAATGATACGACAAGCATAATAAATAATTCTTCTAATTTAACTTCAACTGGAAATACTACTTATGGAATTTATTCAGCAGGAGAAGTTAATAACAGCGGAACAATTAATTTTGAAACTGGAATAGGAAATGTTGGTATTTATTCAACAAATGCTTCTCACCTTTGCTTCAAATACTGGAACAATTATAGTAGGACAAACTGATGAATACACAAAAAAAGATACGCAATAGGAATGGCTGCTGGATATAATGGTCAAAATGGAGGTTCTCCATTTACGGGAAATATTGAAAATAAATTAGGTGGAACAATTACTGTAAAAAGGTAAAAAGAGTATCGGTATGTACGGAACTCAAGCAGGAACTACTGTAACTAATAGTGGAACAATTAATCTTGCAGAAGACAATGCAATAGGAATGTATCTTGATAATGGTGCAACAGGAATAAATCAGGCTAGTGGAGTAATTCAAACTGTTGCAAAATCAGATGGAAGTATGCCGATTGGTGCAATTGGAGTAGTTCTTAAAAAAATGGATCTGTAATAAAAAAACTATGGACAAATTATTATTAATTCTGCAGGAGGATCTGCAATCTATAATGATAAAGGTGATTTAACTAATTCAACGACAGGTACTACGACAGTATCTGGAGGAGCCAAGGCAGTTGATGAATATGTAGCATTACCTACATCAGTAGGTTCAAGCGGTCCTAGTGGAACACAATTAGAAGCACCGACTGGAGTATCAGCGCCAACAGTATTAATAGGTGGAATAGTACAGCCTATTACAGCAACTAATATCACAACGCCACAAGGAACTACGGATATGCTATATATGAATGGTGTTGGAATTTATATAGATACTTTAGGGGCAACTAATCCAATTGTTGGCTTAGGTAACTTAGGACTTGAAAAAGTAAACTTAATAATTGGTGCTGAAGCTGCAAAAAGCCACAACGAATAAATATATTCATGTATCTGACTGAAATTATGAAGCCTTATTTACAATCAATTGCCGGAATTAAAAAAATTTTAACGTAACATCTGGAGCATTACATTGGGTTGCAACAACAACGAATAATAATAATGATGTATGGTTATTAAAGTTACCTTATACAGATTGGGCAGGTAATGAAGCAACACCAACAGCAACAAAAAGATACATATAATTTCCTAGACGGATTAGAACAAAGATACGGAGTGGAAGCATTAGGAACAAGAGAAAATCAATTATTCCAAAAATTAAATGGAATTGGAAGTAATGAAGCAATATTATTCTATCAAGCAGCAGATGAAATGATGGGACACCAATATGGAAATACTCAATTGAGAATAAATGCAACTGGAAACTTGCTTGATAAAGAGTTTAAATACTTGAAACACGACTGGAGAAATCCATCTAAACAAAAATAATAAGATCAAGGCATTTGGAATGAGAGATGAATATAAAACTGATACAGCAGGAATCATTGACTATACAAGCAATGCCTACGGAGTGGCTTATGTTCATGAAGATGAAAAAGTTAAGATGGGTAACTCAAGCGGATGGTATGCTGGAGCTGTAACAAACAGATTTAAATTTAAGGACATCGGACATTCGAGAGAAGATCAGACAATGGTTAAATTGGGAATATTCAAGACAATGTCACCTAAGAAGGACTATAATGGATCATTGCAATGGACAATTGGCGGAGATGTATTTGCTGGAGTCAATAATATGAAACGTAAGTTCCTAGTTGTTGATGATGTATTTGAAGCTAAGTCAAATTATAATTCTTATGGTGCCGCACTTAAAACAGATTTAGGTTATGATATAAGAATGAGTGAAAGAACACATTTAAGACCTTATGGTGGATTAAAGATGGAATACGGAAGATTTAATAACATCAAGGAAGATTCAGGGCAAATGAGACTGGAAGTTAAAGGAAATGACTACTTCTCAGTTAAACCTGAAGCTGGAGTAGAATTTAAATATGTTCAGCCATTGGCAGTAAGAACTAATTTGACTGTTGGGCTTACAGCCGCTTATGAAAATGAACTTGGAAAAGTTGGAGATGTGAAGAATGAAGGAAGAGTAAGATACACTACAGCTGACTGGTTTGGAATAAGAGGTGAAAAGGAAGACAGAAGAGGAAACGGTAAATTTGACCTTAATATCGGAGTTGACAACACAAGATTTGGTGTAACGGTAAATGCTGGATATGACACTAAAGGAAGCAATATTAGAGGTGGAATTGGATTTAGAGCGATTTACTAGTAGTTTTTCAAAAATTTGTTAAAATGTAGTAATAAAAAAATCGGAAGAGAAATTGACTTCGGTTTTTTTCTTTGTTTTTATGCTTATTAATACTATTTCTCATTAAAATAATAGATTTGTTATAATTCCTGCTATGCAAAAGGGTCAAGAAATAAATAAAATATAATTTCTATTTTTTTAAATAGGATTTAGTATAAAAATTATATAAATTTGGTTTTTTGAATAAAAACAATATAATTTTTCAAGTTTGGTTTTAAGCCAATTTTTATTATAACAATAAGATATAATTCGATTATATAAGTTTTTTTATTAATATATAATTAATAAAATATTATTTTTTTGAATAATTTTATGGAAAGTACTTGCTTTTTTGATATAATACAATAAAGTAATGTTCTTTTTGAGATAATAAATCAAGTTTAAATATGGAAAAAAATAATCATCGCTTAAATCATTAGAAAAATCACTATTTTTTTGTGTTTAAATTGAATATTGCTTTCAAAAAAACTTTTAGATGATGATCTGAAATGTAAAATTTAGATTGTCAAAAAAAATTAAAAAAATAGGCAATTACAAAAGTGAAAGGCTATGAAAATTGGATAACGGCAGTATTTTTCGGTAAAAGATTTTTTTGCTGGAAAGGGAGAAAAATAAAAACCTGGAGATATTATGCTTTTTTTGGAATTTTTAAAACTTTTGTGAATGGCTAAAAAAACAAAAGGAGATAGTAATGACAAACAATTTATTGAATTTGAAAAAGATTTAAAATCATTTGCAAAAAAATGTAAAGATTTTTAAATATACTGATTCAAACTTTTACTTACATTTTTTTATTAAATGGAATGTTAATTTCAACTGGGGAAATGTTTGCAGAAACTGTAACAAAATCGCAGATTAATAATCAAGTTAGTCAGATTAACACCTCAATAAATCAGATGCGGACAGATTTTTAAGCATGCAAGAGCTGAAAATAACAAGTTAATTAGAGATACAAACTTGGAATTGACTCAGTTAATGGAACAAGGGGATCATGTGACAAAATCTCCATGGAGCAGCTGGCAATTTGGAATCAATGATTTTTACAACGATTGGCATGGGACTTATAAAGGAAAGGGCGACAAGAAAGCCAGTTATGTTTTTGAAAGAGATAAATCATTAGTAAACAGAAGCAGCTACCCAGGAAGAATCGAAACAAAATACGGAGCAACAACATTAGGATTAGTAAGAGAGCCAAACGCCGCAATGGATGTATCTGCAGGATTGACTCCAAAAAGTGTAAACAAAATTGCACCTAGGTTCACAGTCCAAGGGGCAGGAGGTGGATTACCGCCATTTGAACCTAAAGTAATTTCACCTCCAAATGCACCTCAACAACCTTCACCTGTAAATATAACTCTAACAACACCAACACAAATTAAATTTAATGCTTTTGGAGTAACTGAATATCCAGGTTATACATCAACTTCATCAGGATTATGGTTAAATAATTATGAAACTGTAAATACTACAGGAGCTAAAATAAAAATAGATGATACTTCTATAAGATTAATTTCAGGTTCTGTAAATTATCAAGGAAATGCAGTAGCTAGTGCTGGTGGAACTCTAAACGCAGGTGATTTTACGACATCAAGTTCAACCTCTACTTGGGGAACTTTTGGTCCTAGAGCATTTATAAGTACGACATCATATTCAAATGGTTATGCTAATAATAATGTAAATGTAACGGGTAATTATGATGTAGAGCTAAACTCTGGTTTAGTCGCACCCTATTACTTTATGGGATTAAATACTTGTTGGTATCTAGCAGGCGGTATTGTTAATTATACAGGTACATTAAATTTAAATAATCAAAGTGCAGTAGATACTGGAGTATTAGTTGGACTGAGATTACAGACAAATGGAAGAGATCAACAATCAGCAGGAGCAACATTAAAAAAATAGTGGTACAGTAAATTTATATGGAAAAAGAACTATAGGAGAAATAGTTTTCGACGGAAACAGCACAAGAAACGGCAAGAACTATATTGGATAATTCTGGTGGAATAATAAATGTTTATGGTGCTGAAAATATTGGAATTGATTTTGGAATGTACGATGGTTTTTATCCTTATGTAGATGTAAAAGGTGGAATAATAAATGTTTATGGGGATAAATCATATGGATTAAGAGTGCAGAATATGGCATTGTTAAGTAACAGGCCTTCTAATGGAACACCAGGTCATGATGATTATTATAAAGAAGTAACTATTGATAGTGGTAAAATTAAATTAACTGGAAATGAAAGTATTGGACTTGCATTTAGTCAAAGTCTGTTGGAACAAAGTCTCTACGAATGTGGTAGATAAAGTTACAAATATGGAAGTTGAAGTAGGAGGAACTAAAAAAATATAGGAATTTTTAAGAGCTTCTGATTTTTAATGATAATTTAAATAATTCAGCAGATATGATAGTTGATAATAATTTTATTTCAAATAATAAATTAATATTTTTTTATCTGATGCTTCAGATGGTGTGTTGTTGAGAACCGATAAATATAAGATTATTTTTAGATAAAGATATAACAACAGATAGTGGTTCAACAAGAAATACAATGTTACTTGCAAATAAAGATATAAATGCTACTTCAGCCCTACAGTACAATTCGGAACTTCTACAAATTCACCAACATTGACAGTTACTGGTGGAGGAACAGAATTTAGAGGACTTATTGCAAATGCTGGAGGAAAAAGTCTATAAACTATGGAACACTTAATATAGGAACTGCAGGTGCTGGAATTAATAATTCTCGTGGAATTGTAATAAAAGGAAACACTTCTTCTGGAGAAAATTATAAGAATCTAACTATCTATGGAAATAATTTGATAGGACTATATAATGAAGGAACATTTGACAATAAAAATGGTGATATAATTCTTTCTGGAGATAATCAAGTTGGAATATATAATAATGCAGGAACAGTTACGTTGGGAACTGCTGGAGGAAGTGAATCAACTACAATTTCATCAACTAGCGGAACAGGATTAAACGGTAGCGGTATCTATACTGTAGGTGGAACAGTTACATCTCACATGGGAAATAATTTAAAAATTATAACAGATGATACAGGAAAAACAGTAAAAGGGGCTGGACTTTATGCTTCAAATGGAGCAAATGTAAATGTTGAAGGAGCAAAAATTTCAGTAAAAAATGGTCAGTCAGGAGTAGTTTCTGATAATAGTGCAGTTGATTTGAAAAATGGAACTGTTTCTTATAATGGAGAAGGGTACGCTGTATATACAAAAGGAACGGGAACGATTGATTTGACAAGCGGGACTTTGAATTTGGATGGTAAAGCTATAGGATTGGGAATTGATTTAAGAACAACACCATCTATTACAACAAATTCAACAACAATAAATGTATTAAGTAACGATGTTACAGTTGCTTACATAACAAATGCGATGTCTAAAACTTTGAATGTATCAAATATAGATGGATCAGGTTTTGGAAGTTTTGGTGATTTGTTTAATGCTACAGTTACTCCTGCTGCAGGAATTAGTGACTATAGACGTGGGATGATAGATGGATTAGGACACTATCAAATAGATGTTGATATTGATAAAAAAGCAGTTGCAGATGGAACCGCTCCATCGTACGTAAAAGCATTTGTCAGTAAATTGCCTGTACAAAGGGCAAATGTTGAATTACAAAGTGGAAAAACTGTCAATGCATATTTGACTGGAGCAGAAGCAAATGCTATTGGAGAGTCTACAGTAGTAGGATTGGCTATGAGCAGCAGTTCTTACGCAACTTCAAATAATGAAACTCAAATAAATCTTGCTTCAGGTTCTACAGTAAATGCAGATAGAACTGATTCAGGTAATGGTGCGATTGGGCTATATACAAATTTTGGTAAGATTAATATTAATAACGGTACTTTGAATGTTGAGACTGATACTACTAATACTGTTAATGACCAGGCTGTTGGAGTTTATGCTGTAAATGGATCAGAAGTTAATAATAATGGCGGAAATATTAATGTTGGAGGTAAAAATTCTATTGGTATCTTAGGGCTTGCATATAGGGAAGATTCTGCAGGAACTGTAATTGGTAATGAATTTGGATCTGCTAATGAAGGAAAAGCGACTATAAATAACAATGGAAATATTACTATGGACGGGAAAGAAGCCAAGGGAGTATTTATTAAGAATAACGGTACTTCATCTGCAGCTGACAATGTTGCTAATAACTTATCAAATGGTGTAATTACAATGTCTGGAGCAGATTCGGTTGGAATGTACGCTGACAAGGCTACGCTTAATAATCATGGTAAAATTGATTTGCAGGCAGGAACTAATGGTAAGATAGGTATGTATGGAATTAATGGATCTGATGTTACGAACCATTCAGATGGGCAAATTATAGTTGGAGATTCTACTATTTCAGCAGCAACTGATGTTCCTAATATTGGTATGTATACATCTGAAAGCAATTTGTTGAAAAACTATGGAACTATAGATATTAAAGAAAATTCTTATGGAATTTATGGAGAAAATATTCAAGCCTTCGGTACTTCTAAGATTAAAGTTGGTAAAAATGGTGTAGGAATATTTGCTAAAGGAACATCTGGAACAGGAACAGTAACATTGGATGCAGGTTCTGAAATTACAACAAGCGCAAGTGCAAAAGATAAGGAAGCAGTTGGAGTATTTACGGCAGGAACGAATCCAGTAAATATTAATGACAATGGTTCAAAAATGGATCTTAAGGACTGGACATTTGGATATGTTATAAAAGCGCCAGGAACATTGACTACAAACGGAAGTTCAACTGTAACATTGGATAATGAAGCTGTTTATGCATATTCTGACAATGATTCTTCAGTAATTAATAACTATGCTCCAATTAAAGCGACTGGAGATAGAAACTATGGAATTTATTCATCAGGTACAGTTGACAACTATGGAAATATGGATCTGAAATCTGGAAATGGTGTAGGTAATATCGGTATTTATTCAACAAAAGGAGTTGCAACAAACTGGGCAACTATTGATACCGGTAAAACTAATAAAACTACAAAATCGTATGGAATTGGTATGGCAACTGGTTATTACGATGGAGCAGTTTCTAGAAACCAAGGAACTGTTATAAATAAGGGAACAATCAATGTTACTGAAGATAACAGCATTGGAATGTATGCTGTTGGAGCTGGTTCAAAAGCGATAAACGATCATGGAGCGACAATTAACCTTAGCGGTAAAAATACAATTGGTATGTATATAGATCAAGGTGCTGAAGGTGAAAATTACGGAACAATTGTAGGAAATGGTGACAGTATAAAAGGGGTTGTTGCAGCGAACCAAGGTAAATTTAAAAACTATGGAACAATTCAAATTACTGGAAATAGAGGTATTGGTATTTATACTGATAAAGGTGTAGTGTCTGCAGATGGTGTAGATGGGCCTGGCGCTTCAAATACAGGTTCGTTTAAAGCTGTATATGAATCTTCTCCAACTGATGAAAAAGTTGAAGGTGGAGTAACTATAAAGGTTCCGCCAAAGGCAACACCTGTGACAGTTACAATAAATGGAAAAGCAGTTGAAATAACAGGAGTTGATACAAATGCAACACCATCATCTGTAAATGCAACTGAAGCGACAGTTACATCACCTTCAGGAGTCACAGTATTAGACCTTGCAAAATCAGGATTCTTGAATTTTGAATCAAATCCTTCTGCAACAAGTATCGGAATGTATGTTGATACATCTGGAATAAAATATACAAATCCTATTCAAGGATTAAGCAATCTTGCAGGACTTACAGATATTAACATGTACTTTGGAACAGAAGCTGCCAGATACACAAATGCAAGAGCAATAGAATTAGGAGATAATATTATAAAACCGTATAATGATGCGCTTGCAACAGTAGTTTCCACAGGAACTGTATTAAATACTAATTCAAGCAGCTTAACTTGGCTGGCAATACCAACAAAATCATCAGTTACAGGACTTTATGATAAGGTTTACCTAGTAAAAGTTCCATATACAGATTTTTGTAAGTGCAAAAGATCCAAATACGTATAATT
>BNJU01001649.1_pt1 | contig 90727 bp, 95 predicted proteins | sample 8539281 | NCBI WGS metagenome assembly BNJU01 (sample SAMD00202456, study PRJDB9452) | human saliva metagenome | isolation source: human saliva | place: Japan
GGATGCGAGTGCGTGCCGGGTTGGATCGCTGTAGAAGTCTCAGAATTTTAGCCCGGACGAAAACATGTTAACCGGTTGACAGGATTTCTGTCGATGCGCTAATTTGGTAGCTGTCCAAATCAGATGGCCGCGTTATTGGATGAATTAGGCGGCAATATGTAGGCAACATCATAGAGCTACCTCACAGTTGAGGTGAAATTTATGTTGCCACATGTTAACCGATTGATATAAACATTGACTCTTCTTAATGGAGGCGAAGGTGCCATGAATACAAATCTCAAACCTGGCGCATTATCGGTCAGTATGCTCTCCCTATTTTTAGCAGTCAGCCTAACGAGCTGTAGCAGTGGAACGAATACTTCAGAAGAAGCTCGTGACCAAAACGGTGCAACCGTGATCAAGTTTGGGATCAACGTTGCTAACCCTGAGAAGCAGGAGCCCGCAACGTACGCGATTGTGCAGGCATTCAATTCTGCGAATGAAGGAAAATACAGGGTCGAGTTTCAAGCTGCTGATACCGAGTCGCACAGCAAGAACTTAAAGCTGCACGCTTCAGATGGCACGCTTCCGCAGGTGTTCTGGGTAGATGGTGCTCAAGTTCGCGAGTTTGCCGATTCGGGCGCATTGCTTGATTTGAATGACTACCTGAAACAAAATCCTGATGTGAATACGGCTTTGGCTGGTGCACAGGATGCCTTCAAGGGAAGAGATGGAGTCCAGTTTGGATTACCGTATCAAAGCAATGTTCAGGGCATCTTCTATAACAAGGAGCTGTTCGATAAGGCGGGGATTTCTTATCCGACGGATGCGACAACTTTTGATGACTTTATGAATATGGTGAGCGCACTAAAGTCAAGTGGCGTTACTCCTCTCTCGATTGGGTCAAAGAATAGTTCTTTCGCAATGTGGGAATTCAACCTTTGGTTGACTCGAAATGGATGGTCGGAGAACATCGACTCGATCATGGCTGGAAATGCCAAATTTGCGTCGAGTGATGTCGCTGGAGCCTTCGATAAATTGCAAAAACTGACGGACGCAGGAGCGTTCCCAGATAATATTTCTACGCTCGAATACTTTGATGCGAAGCAGCAGTTCGATGACGGTAAAGCCGCAATGTTTGGAAGTGGCCAGTGGGATTGCGCGGAGTTTGACAAATCACTTGGCGACAAAATTGGCTTCTGGTGGGGGCCAAAGTTTACCGACAGTAAATACGACCAGGATGTCAATATGAGGGTTCCGTCGGCACCAATTGCTGTTAGTGCCGCTGTAGGTAATGACGAAAAAGCGCAGGAGGCAACTTTTGCCTTCTTGAACTTCTACTACTCGAAAGAAGCGGCAAAGATCTCTTATGAGAATTCAATGTTCCCTGCTACTTCGTATGAGGGGCTTGCGCCAGCTAGTGACAAATACGCTATGAGCGCAATGACTGCGGCATTGGGGAACGGCTACAAGTCTCCGGCTGTAGCTCCTGACCTTTCCGTTCCCTCAGCGCTTCAATCGGAACTATACGATGCACTATTCGGCGTCATGCAAAAGACCTATACCCCTGCGCAAGCGCTCGAAAAGTTGGATCAGGCTGTCGAAAGTTCGAAGTAACTCCAACCTGGTCGAGAGCGCGGAAACCTCAAAATCAAGCCGGATATTGAGCGCGCGCTCTCGGCCAGCAGACCTAGTTCGTCAATATGCAGTAGGGAGCGTAGGTTCATGCATTGGCTCAGCAGAAAACGGTATAAAGTCGCATTTCTTATTCCGTCGTTGCTTGTCTATACCTTGTTTATCGTCGTCCCGATATTCGTTGGTATCGGGTATAGCTTTACGAAGTACACCGGGATTGGAAAAGCAAAGTTCAACGGACTGAGCAACTACCAACGTCTCGTACATGACAAGCTGTTCTGGTCTTCTCTCACAAACACTCTTGTAATTTTTGTGGTTGCATCGGTCATGCTCCTTGTGCTGTCTTTTGCGCTAGCGTTGCTTCTTAACAGCAAACTGAAGTTTTCAGATACGTCGAAGGCACTTATCTTCTCTCCAGCAATTATTGCGCCGATCATTGTTGGAATTATTTGGGTGTACATCCTTGACCCGAAGATTGGTCTGATAAATAGTCTGCTGCATGCAGCGGGACTTGATAGCTTCCGGCATCAATGGATCGGTGGAACAGTACTGACTCCATATTCCACGGCGATTATCTTTTTCTGGCAACAGCTTGGGTATTTGACGACTATTTTTATCGCCGGATTGAAAATGATCCCGGAAGAAATTATTGAAGCGGCTCGTGTAGATGGCGCGAGCGCTTGGAAGCGAACGATATGTATCACGATTCCAATGATGCGTTCGACGATCTCAACTGTCGTCGTCCTGATCATTACCGGGATCTTTAAGATCTTTGAAATCGTTCAGCAAACAACGGGTGGTGGGCCAAACCACTTGTCTGAAACGCTTGTGACTTATGCCTATTCGGTAACGTTCCAAAACGGCCAGTACGGCTATGGCATGTCGATCGCGACCGTTACGTTCGTAATTTCTCTTGGTATTACGGGTATTTACATGTTGCTTTCGCGCGATGGAGGTGAAAACTAATGACAAAGCAAACCCGGATTGTGCTCTATGTATTGATGGCACTGACTACCGTAATTGTTGTTCTTCCTTTCGCATGGATGCTCCTGATGTCCTTCAAGACTAATGGAGAGATCATGTCCTCCCCCTCTTTCTTTGCCCAAAGGGGTGAGCTGGGATAACTACATAAACGCGTTGAAAACACTGAATTATCCGCGGTTGTACGCGAATACGTTTGTAGTCTGCGTTGTAAGCATTGCAATCGAGCTGAGCATTACCTTTCTAAGCTCCTTTGTGCTTGCGCGATTTTCCTTCCGGCACCCACAGTTTGTGCGCCTCCTATATGTGTTTCTGATTGCGGGATTGGCAGTTTCGCCCTTCATACTGCTTTTTCCTGTGTACAAGATCAATTTAATGTTTGGTTTGAAAGAGCAATGGGCTCTTGTTATGCCGTATGTTGCATCGTCTATTTCGTTTAACACGTTGTTGTTTGTTAACTATCTAAGGGCTCTACCGAGTGAAATTGACGAAGCAGCAATCATCGATGGCTGCTCAATTTGGGATCTTCTATTTCGAATCGTTGTGCCGATGGCGAAACCAGTGATCGCAACGGTGGTCATATTCAATGTTCTTTATATATGGAACGAATATCCCTTTGCTTCGGTAATGCTTAGAGAGCAAGCCGACTACACGCTTGCCATGGGAGCGTCGTTCTTTAAGGGAACGTACACCGTTGATTATGGGGGCATTGTCGCTTCAAGCGTGATGATCATTATTCCTGAGCTGATTTTCTATGGGATCTTCCAAAAGAAAATTGTTGGAGGAATGGTTGCAGGAGCGGTCAAAGGGTAGCTTGCGCTGCGGTTATCAGTAGAGATTTATTCCGGACATTTGTCTGGTGAAATGGAAATAGGAATAGTCATAGGAGACAAAAATGGTTCAAGTTACGGGTTTGCTTGGCGATCTCACCACTGTAAAGCATGCACGAAATGGACGTCTCGCAAGTTGGGATCAACGAGGGAAGAATCAAGACTACTGGGAAATTCCCGCTGGAGAGTCTATTTCCTTGGGGGAGATTGAGGGTCCCGGTTGCATTACGCATATTTGGATGACGTCATCGTGCCGTAGTGTTGTTGCTCCCTCTATTCTCGACCCGGAGCAGAACGCATCTGCCGCCCCAGTTATGGAGATACACCCGGCACTCGGGGTTATTTGGGACGACTACGATCCGTATTACTACAGGAAAGTGCTTATCAAGATCACATGGGATGGACAAGATACGCCGAGTGTTCTTGCACCTTTCGGGGATTTTTCTGCATTGGAAATAGTTATCCGGGAAACTTCACTTCGCTTCCGTTCAACGTCTCGCTCAAACCTGAGGAAGCTGGCCGGTATGGTGCTCCGTGCTCTGTTTCGTGCTACTTTCCGATGCCGTTTAATAAGAAAGCAAAAATTGAAATTGTGAATGAGAACGAGCTTCCATTCATCCTCTATTTCAATATCGACTACGAGATGTACTCCGAACCCCTTCCTGAAGATACTGCATATTTCCATGCATCTTGGCACCGAGAGAATCCGTGTAACGGGTGGGGACCGGACCTGCAAGTCAACTCGCCTGAGGTCAACAATGTGTCGAATCTCAGCGGGGGAAGGAAACTACACCGTCCTTGACGTCCAGGGTCGTGGACACTATGTCGGCTGCAATCTGACCGTAAAACATTTCCAAGGAAGTTGGTGGGGAGAAGGAAACGACATGTTCTTCATCGACGGTGAAGAACTCCCAAGCCTAAATGGAACAGGTACTGAGGACTACTTCAACCATGCGTGGGGGATGCAGCGTAATGCATTCCCGTTCTTTGGAACCATTGTGCATGAAGGTGATACTGATGGTTTCCAGGTCTCGTACAGGTGGCATATCTGTGACCCTGTTCGTTTTGAAAAGAGCCTGAGGGTGACAATCGAGCATGGACACGCTAATCATCTTGCCGATGACTGGAGTTCAACAGCGTATTGGTATCAGGTTCTCCCGACGGTTACTCCACTAACAATAGCCAGTGTTGAAGACCGCCTTCCTGTTGTCCCGGTACTTCCAGAGCGTGAAAATCCGAAGGTTAGCCTGTCCGCAGAACAGCGTGCTGCTCGTGAGACATATGAGGCGCGGTGGGATGAGTACAAACCTCGTCGGGAGGCGCAGTTCCGCATTAAAGAAGACAAAGCACGTCGTGAATCGGCTCTGAATACTGCATTTGCGGCGCAGCTTCGTGAGGCCTTTGAACAGCAGGAAAATGAGAGCACAGGGGTTTGAGTATATTGATGAGCAATCAAACAGAGCAACAGATGTTGCTACGGGCTAATGGTTTTATCGCCTCTCATGCGTCTATGGTCGCAGAATCAAATATGCGTCAGCGTTACCACTTCATGGGGCCAGGTGGATGGATCAATGACCCCAACGGACTAGTTTTTCTTCCGAGGGCAGTACCACTTTTTCTATCAATTCAATCCGTACGAGCCGTTCTGGTCGCACATGCACTGGGGCCATGCTGTCAGCAATGATCTGGTCCATTGGAAGCATCTTCCAATTGCGTTGGCACCTACAGAAGAATACGAGTGTCATCCGCGAGGTGGCTGCTTTTCAGGAAGCGCGATTGAGAAAGATGGGCGCCTGTATCTCATCTATACGGGTACATCGAACCACGGGAACGGATTCAATCAAACGCAATGCGTTGCCTGGACTGACGATGGAATTAACTTCGTGAAATATGAAGGTAATCCTGTTCTTTGTGCTCCTCAGGAAGTGCCTACCGACTTTTTCCGCGATCCAAAAGTATTTGAGCACGAGGGAAAGTATTTCCTTGCCTGCGGTGCTCAGAAGAATGGTCGCGCACTGGCCTTGCTATACACTTCACCGGATCTTCTTCACTGGGAGTTTATGAACGTATTGTTCGAATCTCGAGGTGAATGGGGTTTTATGTGGGAGTGCCCGGACTTCTTCCCGTTGGGCGATAAGTGGGTGTTTGTCTGTTCTCCCATGGGAGCGGGGGAACGGACTTGCATTTACTTCGTCGGCGATTTTGATGCTCAGCGTGGGCGTTTCTATCCTCAGACGAGCGGCGAGGTTGACTGGGGTTTTGATTTCTATGCACCGCAGTCTTTCCGCGCTCCGGATAATCGCCGCATCATGGTCGGCTGGGCAAATGGCTGGGATTGGATGCCGACGTGGAAAGACTGGGGGCCGACGTGGCGAGATGGGTGGTGTGGCGCATTTGGGGTTCCGCGTGAAGTCGCTCTGGATGCGAAACTCCATCTAGTGTCCCGACCGATTCGTGAACTCGCTTCCCTGCGTGACGCGGATACGAAAACTGAAATCGATTCGCTAATCGTTGAGTCGAGCTGTGAGGTGCAGGTAGGGGACGGAATCTCATATGACCTGTCCTTTGAAATTGACCTAGATTCCACTACGACCAAGTGTGCGGAGTTGTTGCTGCGAGCTAAAGGCGATTTGGGATTGTTAGTTGAATGTGACATTGAGAACGCTGAGCTACGGCTCAGTCGTGACACTGCCGACGGGTGGAGCGCAGGGGTTTCGCGTAGTCCGTTGTGTCTCATGGGTAAGTCCAAACTTGACGTCAGAGTCTGTGTGGATGTGTGTTCAGTCGAGTTATTTGTCGATGGGGGAAGAGCCGTCCATTCGATGAATGATTTTGCTCCTCTTGAGAACAATGAGATCAGATTCCAAGTTGACGATGGTCAGCTTGTTGTTAAGAACTTGGTTGGCTATCCCTTGAAGGCAGTTACCGATCCCGCATTAACCTTCGAATTGCACTGAAATAACGGTTGTGCTGGCTAGACTGGAGCAAGTACTTGCGGCTGTCTAGCCAGCACCCCGCGAAAGGAACGAGGATGGCAACGATCACCGATGTTGCGCGTTTAGCTGGGGTATCGAAGAATACAGTTTCCCGTTATCTCAATAAACGTGGTTACATTTCAGATAAAACACGTCGTGCGATCGCGAGTGCTATCGATGAGCTGCACTATCAACCAAACCAGATTGCGCGGAGCCTGTATACGCGTCGTACGAATCTAGTTGGTCTTGTAATTCCAAACGTTGAACACCCGTTCTTTGCCGCGGTGACGAGTCGAATTGAGGACGAGCTCGATTCCCGTGGATACAAAATGATTCTTTGTAATACCTTGCATTCAACACGCAAGGAGCGTCAGTACATCGATATGCTTACTGCGAATAAGGTCGATGGGATCATCATCGGTTCGCACTCGATTGATATTGACTATTCCGAGGTTGCTGCACCCGTGGTTGCGCTGGATAGATATCTTGCGGACGATATACCGGTGGTTGCATCAGACCATGCTGAAGGCGGACGAGTTGCTGCGCAAGCCTTCATTGATCGACATTGTCACAAGTAGCGCAGCTTGTAGCTTCAGGACGTGTGAGGACTCCTTCAAATCTCAGGCATGAAGCCTTCTCAAATGCAATGAGGCTAAATGGCATCACCTGTATCACACATGAGCTCCAGCTCAATCAGTTTCAATATTTGACGTACATTGAGACTGCCAAGCAAGTCCTGGATGAATATCCGGGGTTGGACGGCGTATTTACGGCAGACCCGGTCGCTGTGGCTGTTCAGCAGGAGGTCCTTCGGAGGGGGATGGGTGTTCCGGAAGATGTGTTTGTTTATGGGTACGACGGTACGTACTTAGCGAAGGCTGTTTTTCCACAGCTTCCCAGTATCGCCCAAGATTTTTCTGCGCTTGCGCAGAAAGTTGTGGAAGTGTTGCTCATGCAGATAGGAGGGGGTGAATTAGAGCAGCTTCAGTATGTAGTCCCTCTTGCAAAAGGCTAGACGACAAGGAATGCCTGTAGGCCTGGAACGTATTTGTCTGATGAATATGCTGCGTTTTGCAGCTTGACCTGTCAGACTTATAGGTGCGTGTCCCAACGACGGCGACATTCACAGAAGGATGATCACGATGACAATTCCATTCATTATCGGAGCCTATGCCTCGCATCCCGCCCCGGAACTGCAAGAGGACTACTACAAACTTTCTCGCTCAGCAGCCGTGGATCAATGGCCTCGAAATGCCATATCCCGGACAGATCGCCACGGACAACGAATTTCTTGCCGGCCTACTTGCCGCGAACTGGGATTTCAACACCATCACCGCCATCCCCGGCACCATGCAAAACGTCGGTAAAGACGCCACCTTCGGCTTGGCCTCGCCAGATAGGGACGGTCGCGAGGCCGCGCTGGCTTTCGCCCGCCAGCTGCGCGAGGACCTGGGCAAGTTGTGTGAGCATGCTGATCGTCATGTGGTGACGCGCATTGAAGTGCACTCGGCACCCACTCGGACCGCGGAAGGGGACGCGTTCAGGCGATCTCTGGAAGTTCTACGCGAATGGGACTGGTACGGTGCGAAGCTCGTGATTGAGCATTGCGACCGCTTTATCGCCGAGCAAAAGCCGGAAAAGGGATTCCTCTCGATCGACGAAGAAATCCAGATCGCCGCCGAGTTTGAGGTCGGTGTCCTGATTAACTGGGGACGCTCAGTTCTGGAAGAACGCAGTGCCGATGCTGCCTACGATCACATTGTTGCAGCCGGGAAGCGCGGGGTTCTAGATGGCGTCATCTTCTCTGGAGCGGGTCCGGAAGAAACTCAGTACGGCTATGCCTGGATTGATGGGCACTTGCTAGCCAGACCGATGAGCCGGCATCGCTCATGAGTAACACCGAGATTCAGCGTTGTGCACGCGCCGCAATCGAAGGTGGATGCAACTATCTGGGTGCGAAGATGTGCGTGCCCAAGGATGCAACCTTGGAGGAGCGCCTCGCGATGCTGACCCATGTCTACAAGGCGTGCGAGCTTCACTGACAGTGCTTGCCTAAGCGCTCGTTGAATTATCGGCCCCTGGAGTATCCGCCCGAAATATCCCCTCGGAATATCCAACCGGAGTATTCCCCCTGGAGTATCCGCCTGGACAAAGTGCGTCAATGTTCGGGCATAGCGCATCTATTTCACGCCTATCCTTCGAGCTATGACGCACTTTGTCCGGTGGAGAGGCCCCTGAAGCAGAAAACGGCGTTCGTCTGCCTCGTGCTGAGGTCGCAGCCGGCGCTTCGCGCTGAAGTCGCAGCGCGCAGCCGGTCCTACTCCCACGGTGACTGACTTGGCGAGGTTTCGAGGCTGATCAACATCCAGCCCCTTCACCGCCGCAAGCTCACACGCAAAAATCTGCAGTGGAACAATTGTCAGCAGCGGCGCATACAGCGTCGGAACCGGAGGTACGCGGAAGACGACTTCAGCGAACTCGTCAACCGATGCGTCGCCTTCCTCTGCAATGACAATAGTTCGTGCTCCGCGCGCGCGGACCTCTTGGATATTCGCCAGGACCTTCGCGTGCAGTTCGGGGCGGCGCGGAGTTGGCACAATGACGACGACCGGCTGGCCCTCATCCACCAGTGCGATCGGCCCGTGCTTGAGCTCGCCGGCCGCAAAACCCTCCGCGTGAATGTAGCAGATCTCCTTAAGTTTGAGTGCACCCTCAAGTGCGACGGGGTAACCTACGTGCCGCCCCAAGTAGATCACCGAGGTCGCATCCTTCATCGTGCGAGCGAATTGGCGAACGCTCTCCCCGCTATCCAAAACCTTCTGAATCGCCTCGGGAAGGCGCGCCAGTTTCTCCATGTAGTCGGCGATTTCGTCGGCGTACTTGTTCCCGCGAACCTGCGCCAAATACAGACCAAGGATGTAGCACGCTGTCACCTGTGATGTGAAAGCCTTCGTTGAGGCAACCGCAATTTCGGGCCCCGCATGGGTGAGGATGACGGCATCGGATTCGCGCGAAATAGTCGAACCGGGAGTATTGACAATCGCGACGACCTTCGCCCCCTGTTCGCGGGCGTGGCGGATCGCCTGGATCGTATCCATCGTTTCGCCGCTCTGAGAAATCGCGACAACCAGGGTCTTCTCGCCAACGACCGGGTCTCGGTAGCGGAATTCGCTGGAGAGTTCGACCTCGACGGGGATACGGCACCAGTGCTCAATCGCGTAACGAGCGACCTGCCCCGCATAGGAGGCGGTTCCGCAGCCAATCATGATGATCTTGTCGATCCCGCGCAGGACGTGTTCGGGGATGCGGATCTCGTCCAAAGCCAAGTGCTCGTGCGAGTCCATGCGGTCGGCAAGAGTATCAGCCACGCCTCGAGGCTGTTCGTGGATTTCCTTCTCCATGAAGGTCGGCCATCCGCCCTTGGTCGCGCGATCCGCGGAAAAATCAACCTCGTATTCCTTCAGGGGAACCGGGTGCCCATCCGCGCCGATGACCGTTACAGCGGAAGCGCTCACGACAACGAGTTGATCTTGGCCGATTTCCACCGCACGATTCGTGTGCTCGATAAAAGCAAGGACATCCGAGCCGAGGAAGTTCTCTCCCTCACCCAGGCCAATAACCAGCGGCGAAGACCTGCGCGCTGCAACGATGACATTGGGAGATTCGGTGGACAGCGCGAGCAAAGTAAAAGTTCCCTCGAGCTCGGCGGTTACTTCCCGCATGGCAACGACCAACCGTCGCGCGACGACCTCGTCGGTGCCGCTCAGCCCTGCAACTTCTTCCGTGTACGAGGCTGCTTCCGCCTGATCGTAGGCGCGCGCAAGCAGGTGCACGACCACTTCCGTATCGGTTTCCGAGGCAAAAACCGCGCCTTGTGCACGCAGCCGGGTGCGAAGTTTGTCCGCGTTTCGATGATTCCATTGTGGACAAGTGCGAAGCGTCCGTCGGGGCTGACGTGGGGGTGAGCGTTTGTAATCGTTGGGCGCCCGTGAGTTGCCCAACGGGTGTGCCCGATCCCGGCGTAAGCATCGGTTGGCGAATCCTCATCCACGGCCTCGCGCAGGTTGACCAGCTTGCCGACGGCCTTAATAACGTCCAGTTCTCCCGGACGCGCCAAGGCGATTCCTGCAGAGTCATATCCGCGGTATTCCAGGCGCGAGAGGCCATCGAGGACGACCTGACGGCTTCGCTGAGAGGCTTGACATGCGACGTGTCCAACAATTCCACACATAGTTTCATTGCAGCACAGGAGTCTTGTCGCCGCTTCGTGGGCAGCTATGTAGCGCCTGTGAATCCTACCTAGAATGCACCGTCTTTCCAGTGAATCGGATCGTCCAAAATTCTCTCAAGAATCTGGAATGCCCCGCCGCGCAGGGAAAGGTCCTCGGATGAGGGAAGGATGTCGATAGCGGGTGCATACCAGGGAGCTTGGAGGACGCGAGTTTCCAGTTCCTCGTGCAGCGTTGGCAGTAAGTAGAGGGCAGTCTCGGCGACGAGGCCGCCCAAATAGACCTGAGAAATATCGACGGTGTTGACGACGCCGGCTAGAGCCTGCCCCAGAGCATGACCGGCATTGGCAAGAGCATCTTGGGCCTTCGCGCTGTGTCCAGCAAGCTGGGTGAGCTCGCGGGCGCTTGATTCGTCTTCCAAACCTGCTGCCCGGCACAGTGCCTTGAGACCAGCAATAGTTTCCAGGCACCCGCGCGCTCCGCAGGAGCAGACGTTTCCTTGGGGTTCGACGCAAATGTGCCCGATTTCGCCGGACCAGCCGTGAGCTCCGCTCAGTGGCTGATGGTTGATGACTAGGCCACCACCGATGCCAACTTCTCCGGAGACATAGATGAAAGATGCGGGTCCCTCGGGGACGCCGGGGCGGGGGTGGGCGACCGCGAAGGCTGCCAAATCGGCCTCGTTCGCAATGAGGGTGACGTGGAGGTCGTGGAGGGGATGGGTGAGCTCGTCGAAGGGGATGTTCTTCCAGCCGAGGTTTGGCGCGGTGACTAGGGTGTCGCCAGAGACGAGGCCGGGGAGAGCAAGCGCGCTGCCCAGGAATGTCGTGCCTTCTTCGCGTCCCTCGCGTAGTACGCGTCTGCCCATGCGGGCCAGTTTGCGCAGGGTTGCCTGCGGATCGGAGCCCGAAAAATCGCCCTCAAGTGTCTCTCGAGCAAGGACGTTGCCGCTGAGGTCGACAAGGTATGCGCCAAGAACCGAGATATTCACCTGCAGTCCCAGGGCGATGACTGTTCCCGAGGCGGGGGAGAGGACGCTTGTGGGTCGGCCTCGTCCGCCAGTGGCGAGTTTATCGTCGCTTTCTTCGACGAGGTCGGTGGCGATGAGTTCATCGACCAGACGTGACATTGTTGCGCGTGAAATTCCGGTTTGAGCAGCGATTCCCGCGCGGTTGATTGCGCCAGGATTGGCCAGGATGTGGCGCAATGCCAGCGAAAGATTGTGTGCACGCAGATTTTGGTTCGTGGCGCCAGAATGTGGGCTTTGCGTGCGAACTGTGTTGGCCATGTCTTGACTCTATCGCATTATTTGGATTATGTTATGAGACATAACAAAACCGTGCATACTTTTGCACCGATTAAAAACCTGGAAGGTCATGCTATGGCGCATACACCTCGACCCGAAGATCGCTTCTCTTTCGGCCTGTGGACCGTGGGATGGAATGCGGTTGATCCCTTTGGAACCGGCACCCGAGCTGTCCTCGATCCGTGGGAATACACGGCGAAACTCGCAGAAATCGGCGCCTGGGGTATTACATTCCACGACAATGATGTCTTCGACTTCGATGCCTCGGACTCAGAGCGTCATGAGCGAGTCATGCGCGTCAAAGAGGTCGCTGATGCAGCCGGACTCGTCATCGAAATGGTGACAACCAATACCTTCACCCACCCGGTCTTTAAAGACGGTGGATTGACAAATAATGATCGCGAGATCCGCCGCTTCGGCCTGCGAAAGATCTTGCGTAACGTCGACCTTGCGGCGGAACTTGGCGCGACAACCTTCGTCATGTGGGGTGGGCGCGAAGGCGCAGAATACGACTCCCTCGAAAGACCTCAACGCCGCATTCGATCGCTACCGTGAAGGCCTCGATACCGTCGCCGCCTACATCAAGTCTCGCGGCTACGACCTCCGGATCGGTCTGGAACCCAAGCCTAATGAACCTCGAGGCGATATCTTCCTTCCCACCGTCGGTCACGCCTTGGCCCTGATCGCTCAGCTCGATAACGGTGACGTTGTTGGATTGAACCCCGAAACCGGACACGAACAAATGGCTGGCCTGAACTACACGCACGCCTTGGCTCAGGCGCTCAACGCCGGAAAGCTCTTCCACATCGACCTCAATGGTCAATCTGGCCTGAAGTACGACCAAGATAAGGCGTTTGGACACGGCGACTTGGCCAGTGCCTTCTTTACCGTCGATCTGCTGGAGAACGGCTTCCCCGGGGGAGGACCTCGCTACGAAGGGCCTCGTCACTTTGACTATAAGCCCAGCCGAACCGAGGGCATGGAAGGCGTGTGGGAATCCGCGCGTGCAAACATGGAGATGTACTTGAGGCTGGCCGAAAAGGCTCGCGAATTCCGCGCCGATCCGCTCACCCAAGAACTCATGGAAGCGGCATCTGTCGCCGAGCTGGCAACTCCCACGCTCGCACCCGGTGAAAGCATTGACGACTTCCTTGCTGACCGCAGTGTCTTCGAGGATTTCGACGCCGAAGCAAAGGGCGCTCGCGAGTACCACTACGTCGAGCTCTACCAGCAGGCCATGCGCCACCTGATCGGCTGAAACCATGAGTGAAAGCAGGCCATTCGTCGCTGGAGTCGACTCCTCCACGCAATCGTGCAAAGTTGTCATCTGCGATCCGGTCACCGGAAGGATCGTCCGCGAAGGTCGCGCCCCGCACCCCGAGGGAAGCGAGGTCGCCCCTCAGGCGTGGTGGGATGCCTTCCTCGAGGCCGTGCGCATGGCTGGTGGATTGGATGACGTGCGGGCGCTGAGCGTCGGCGGCCAGCAACACGGAATGGTCTGCTTGGACGAGCGTGGCGAGGTCATCCGCCCGGCGCTTTTGTGGAACGACACCCGAAGCGCCGGGGCGGCCGAGGAACTCACCTGCGAACGAGGCGATGGCGACCGTGAGCGCGGCGCTCGTTGGTGGGCGCAGGCCACTGGCCTCGTTCCCGTTGCTTCTTTTACGGTCACGAAACTGCGCTGGCTTGCAGACAATGAGCCGGAGAACGCAAGGAAGATCGCGGCAATCTGTCTGCCCCACGACTGGCTGAGTTGGAAAATCCGCGGTGGCTTTGAGGCTGTCGGGTTGGAAGGCCTGTGCACTGACCGTTCCGATGCCTCGGGAACGGGCTACATGGACCGGGCTGACGCAGTCTACAGGCGCGAAATCTTGGCTCAGGCCCTGCGAATCTCGGTGGAAGAAGCAGAGGAAATCATCCTGCCGAAGATCTGTGAGCCCCTGGAGGCCATGGGATTTGGAGATCCAGCGCAAGGATGGGGCGAAATCGCAATCGGCCCAGGGTGTGGGGACAATGCTGGGGCTGCGCTCGGTGTCGGCCTCGGTGTTGGCCAGGCTCTGCTCTCACTCGGAACTTCTGGCGTTGTTGCCGTTGTTAGCGAAACTCCCGTCGAAGATCCCAGCGGTCAAGTTGCGGGCTTTGCTGACGCAAGCGGGAACTGGCTTCCCCTCGCGTGCACGCTCAACGCTTCGCGAATCCTCGATGCGGTCGGGGCGATGAGTGGCCTCGGCTATGAGGAACTGGACGAGGCGGCACTATCGGTTCCCGACGCGGGAGGGCTGCGCCTCGTTCCGTATTTCGAAGGCGAACGCACGCCGAACCTGCCCGATGCCACCGCCCGATTGGAAGGAATGACGCTCAAGAACTCGACGCGCGCGCACCTTGCTCGCGCCGGTGTCGAGGGGCTGCTTGCCCACATGCGTTTCGCGCTCGAATGCGTGCGTGAGCTGGGCGTTCCGATCGAGAAAGTGCTCGTTGTTGGTGGGGGAGCGCGCTCGCGGGCCGTACAGAGCCTGGCACCCGAATTCTTGGAGGTGCCCGTTGAATTTCCCGAGGCGGCAGAATACGTCGCCCTAGGGGCCGCGAGGCAGGCGGGTGCGCTGGACCACTGTGCGAATCAGACGGGCGGCTTGGATGTTTGACACAACGATCAACCGCTGGGGGACACATAGCGCGAAGTGGGATTTGCTGGCGGCGTACCTTGGAGAGGATGCGCTATCGCTGTCGGTTGCGGACATGGAGTTCGCGACCTGCCCGGAAGTGTCGCGCGCGATTGAGGATGCGTGTGCGGAGGGGATTTTCGGTTACACGGAGGTCTTCGATGATTTCCGCGAGGCAGCAGCCCGCTGGCAGGAGTGTCGCCACGGGTGGGCACTCAATCCAAGGGATGTGCACTTCTTCCCGCGTATCGTCCAATGCGTGTCCGCCCTGTGCTCGATCGTCCTGCCGAGGTCTCTTGGACGTCCACCTCGCGTGGTGACCCTGGATCCGGCGTACGGGCCGATCAACGAGGTTGTGGAGCGCGCCGGATGCGAGCTGCGCCGGGTGCCCCTCGACCTGTCGGGCGAGACGCCGCAGATTCCCGAGGAATTGTTCGCCCGCGCGATGCAAAATGCCGACCTACTGCTCTGGTGCAGCCCGCACAACCCAACGGGGCGCGTGTGGAGCGAAGGTGAAATGGATATGGTCGCCTCCCTTGCACTTGAGGGAGACGTGCTGGTGCTCTCCGACGACATTCACGCGGATTTCCAGCGGCCAGGCAGGAACCGGTACCAGCCACTCGCGGCCTTCGCGCCTCACCTGTGGGAGTCGGGGCGCCTCATTCAGTGCATGTCCCCCCGGAAAAACCTTCAATACAGCAGGTTTGGAGGCATCGGCGATTGTGGTGCGGGGCGAAGTCGGTGAGCGTCTCGAAGAAGCCAAACGCCTCATGGGTCTGCACAATCCGAATTTCTTCGCGATTCCCGCGACTATTGCCGCGTGGAACCTGGGCGAGGCGTGGGTGGATGAGCTGCGTGCTCGGATCGACTCGAACCTGCGCGTGGCCGTGGACTACCTGCGCCGAGCGCTGCCCCAGGCCCGCGTCGTTGATCCCGACGGCACGTACCTGGTGTGGGTAGATGCCCGCGCGTACCTGGCCTCAGCTTCTTCCCTTAACGAGGCCGTGGCCGCCTCCCGGGTCGCGGTGTCCCCTGGTGAGGACTTCGGGGCATCTTACGAAGGGTTTTTCCGTATCAACGTCGCGCTTCCTGAGCGTGACCTGATGCGGGCTATTGAGCGTTTATGCAGGCAATTACGGCACTTGCACCGGACTCAGCAGACGCGCACAGTCGCGTGGTCGCAACAACAAGAAAGGATTGACGATGTCAATCACCACATCGGAGAAGCGGGCTCACCGCACTCCATCTCTCCTGGTCGCGGCAATTCCCGCGGTCACGCTGATCGTCCTTCTGGGCGGCGGCTACATTGCGGCGAGCCTCCCGGTGGAGCCGCTGCTTATCGCATCGTCCGTGGTTGCTGGCATTGTTGCCATTGCCTTGGGCTACACGTGGGATGAGATCATCGGCGCGATCGCCGAAAAGATCGCGAAGACTATGCCAGCCGTTCTCATTCTGATTGTTGTTGGTGCCTTGATCGGTACCTGGATGGCGGGCGGTACGATCCCGATGCTCATCTACTACGGCCTAAGATCATTAACCCGAAGTTCCTGGCTCTTATTGCGCTGGTCGTCACGGCCATTGTGTCTTTGTGTACCGGTACGTCCTGGGGTTCTGCGGGAACGGTTGGCGTCGCCTTCATGGGCGTTGCAGTCGGAATGGACGCGAACCTGCCGATGGTGGCTGGCGCGATTGTGGCGGGTGCTTACTTTGGTGACAAGCTCTCTCCGCTGTCGGATACGACCAACATTGCCTCGCTGGCGACGGGTGTCAACCTGTTTACTCACATTCGTCACCTCATGTGGACAACAGTTCCGGCCTTCCTCACCTCCGCAGTTGTATACCTGATTTTCGGCCTTCAGTCTTCCGGTGGCACTGTGCCCGAGAAAGTGAACACAATCCTGGCGACCCTCGATTCTGCGTTTAATTGGAACCTATTTCTGCTGGTACCGGTCTTAGTCGTCCTGGTTGGCTCGGTAATGAAGTTCCCAACCGTGCCAGTCATGCTGGTGTCTTGCGCGACCGCCATCTTCAATGCGGTCGTCTTCCAGGGTGTCTCCTTCGCTAACTCGGTTGTGGCATCCGTGGATGGTTTCACCGTCGATATGGTTGGTAAAGCTGGTTTTCAAGCTGATTCTGTCATCAAAGATGTGACGCGCCTGTTGGAGCGCGGCGGTATGAACTCGATGATGAGCGTCCTGCTGATTTGTTTCTGTGCGATTGCCTTCGCTGGCACTGTGTCTGTGTCTGGATCACTGGATGTATTGATTTCGAGACTGCTGGCTCCCGTGAAGTCAACATTTGCACTGATCGCATCGACGATCGTCACGGGCTTGGCGGTTATCGGCATTACCTCAAATGGTCAGGTATCTCTACTGATCCCGGGTGAAATGCTGCGTGGCGAGTACATTAAGCGTGGCCTGGACCCGAAGAACCTATCGCGAACCATCGAGGATGCTGCGACCGTGTGGGAGCCGATCTTGCCGTGGACGTCTGCGGGCGCCTATATGGCTGGAACTCTGGGTGTTGCCACTCTGTCCTACATGCCGTGGGCAATTTCGAACTGGATCGCCATCTTCTTCGCTCTGCTCTGGGCAGCAACAGGCATTGGTATTGCCAAGCTGACACCAGAAGAACAGAAGGCGCTCGAAGCAGAGGGCTGAGCATTCAGAAAATTAGTGGGGGCTCCCGTTTGGGAGCCCCCACTTTAGTGTTGGGAGATCCACCAGTGAGCACCAGAATTCGCAAGTGCATTTTCGGCGGCTCCGACCTGAGGAAGGGTGATGTGATTAAGGCGATGCCGCATGGGCATGTGTTACATTCGCCCACGATATGAACATGCCGCGCGCGACCCGCTTCTGGGCCATAGCATGAAGCTATGTTCCAACGAATGCGTAGCTGACCCACGCGTCAGCTTTTGACCAGACCTACTGATGGCTAGAGATTACTCGCCCGGGTCGTACGTCTTTGCGTTGGAAACTGCCGCAATCGCCGAATCGTGAGCGCAGCGGCTCGACCCCCTCAGCCATCGCCTCTCCTCACGTCACAAGAATCAAAAACGTGAACACAAGGAGAGACAACAATGAGCGCAACTGAAGTAACAGACACTGAATACCAGAACTCTTGGGCATTCGAAACCAAGCAAATTCACGCGGGCTGGGACCGCGATCCCCAAACTGGTGCAACTTCCATCCCGATTCTTCAAACAACCTCATTCGCCTTTGACTCCGCGGAACGAGCCGCAGCCCGCTTCGCCCTGCAAGAGCTTGGCCCCATCTACACTCGCCTAGGCAACCCGACCAATGATTACGTCGAGGCCCGAATCGCTGCCCTCGAAGGCGGCGTCGGCGCGCTCCTGACCTCTTCCGGTCAGTCCGCAATTACTCTTGCAGTCCTCAACCTGGCATCCGCGGGGAACAACATTGTTGCTTCGCCTTCCCTTTACGGCGGTTCAACCTCGCTGCTTAACAACACCCTGCGTCGCCTCGGAATCGATGCCCGCTTCGTGAGCGATCCCTACGATGTCGAGGAATGGCTGTCTCTGGCCGACGAAAACACCGTTGCCTTCTACGGTGAAACCATCCCCAACCCCAAGGGCGATATCTTCGATATCGAGAAAATTGCGCAGGCCGCACACTCTGTCGGTGTTCCCCTGATCGTCGACAACACTGTCGCGACCCCCTACCTGACCAGGCCCATCGAGTGGGGTGCCGATATCGTCATCCACTCAGCAACCAAGTACTTGGGCGGCCATGGCACCGCGATCTCGGGAGTGATCGTCGATGCCGGTAACTTCGACTACACGAAGGACCCCAAGCGTTTCCCTGGTTTCAACGAACCCGAATCCTCCTACGCGGGCCTCGTTTTCGGACACGACTTGGGCGCCGAAAAACTCGGAGCAAACCTCTCCTACATCATTCGCGCACGTGCAATTGGCCTGCGAGATGTCGGATGTGCGCCCTCGCCCTTCAACTCCTTCCTCATCGAGCAGGGCATCCAAACGCTCTCGCTTCGCGTCGAGCGCCACGTTGACAACGCGCTGAAAGTCGCGAAGTTCCTCGAATCGCACCCGCAGGTCGAGTCCGTGAACTACGCGGGCCTCAAGTCCTCGCCCTACTACGAGCTCCACCAGAAGTACAACCCTCGCGGTGCCGGCGGCCTGCTCTCTTTCGTCATCAAAGGCGGACTCGAAGCAGGAACCTCATTTGCGACCTCGCTCAAACTTCTCCCGACCGTCGCCAATATCGGCGATGCGAAGTCCCTAGTCATTCACCCCGCATCCACCACGCACTCCCAACTCAGCGAGTCCCAGCTGCGTGCCGCGGGAATTGAACCTGGGACCGTACGCCTGTCCATTGGCATTGAGAACGTCAACGACATCATTGCCGACCTTGTCCAAGGATTCGAGGCCGTCGCCCACCTGGCCTGACACTGGCCAGCCCGCGCAATCTCGAGGTAAGTAAGGAAGAAACCATGAGCCGACGTGAACTTGGACCGATCCCCGTCAGCGGCGCGTGGACGCCTAATGACCCCGTCGCATTCCGTCAGTTTGCGCACTGGGGCCCCTTCGCCTCGAAAATGGTTCATTCCTGCCGGAAGTGACGCTGGCCTACGAGACTTTGGGCACGCTCAACGAGGACCGATCGAATGCGATCCTCGTGCTGCACGCACTCACGGGTGACGCCCACATCTCGGGGCCGGCGGCTCCCGGCCAGCTCACCGCGGGCTGGTGGGAAGAGGCCGTCGGACCGGGCAAGCCCCTGGACCCCGAGCGCTACTTCCTCGTCGTCCCCAACGTTCTTGGTGGTTGTCAGGGAAGCACCGGCCCGGCCTCGGCAGCGCCTGATGGGAAGCCGTGGGGTTCGCGTTTCCCCGTCATCTCAACGCGCGACCAGGTTCAGGCCGAGGCGCGGCTGGCGGATTACCTCGGGATCCCCACGTGGAACACGGTCATCGGCGCTTCCCTGGGTGGGCACCGCGCGCTCGAGTGGGGGAGTGAGCTTCCCGCTGCGCTGCGAGCGCTTGGTTGTTGTCGCCTCGGCGGCATGCACGAACGCGGAACGCGCGGCTTGGGCGCACACGCAAATCCGCGCCATTGAACTGGACCCCAACTGGCGAGGCGGAGACTACTACGACCAGGAAGAGGGTCCCCACGCGGGACTGAACCTCGCGCGACAAATCGCTCACGCCACCTATCGCTCCCCCGAAGAACTGGACGCACGCTTCGGGCGCGCACCCCAGGACCGTGAAGACGTGTTAAGCGGCGGGCGTCTGGCTGTCCAGTCCTACTTGGACTACCACGGGGCAAAGCTCGTGCGTCGTTTCGATGCGGGCTCCTACGTCTCCTTGTGCCGCACGATGCTGAGCTACGACATCGGTCGCGATCGCGGGGGGGATCACCGAGGCGCTGCGACAGATCACCGCGCGAACCCTGGTGATTTCGGTGGACTCGGACCGGTTGTTCTTCGCGAAGGAAGGACTCAAGGTCGCCGAGGGAATTCCCGGTGCGCAATACGCGTGCCTGTCTTCTCCTCACGGCCATGACGGCTTCCTCATCGAGTACGACCAGCTCAATCGAATCCTCGAGGATTTCCTGGAAAATCAACCTTCTTTCATTGATTCTTCGGCACTGTAGGGGCACTGTTTCTTTCTTATGTGAGGCCTGAGCTAGGCACAGCTCATTCATAGAGTCGGCTGGCTCAATTGGATCATCACGATCCACGAAAGGACCTCACATGAAAACGCCAGCTTCGACTCTTGCCCGTTTGTCGGCAGTCGCCGCGGTCGGAGCGCTCGCGCTGAGCGCTTGCTCCTCGACTTCCGGCACCGCATCGGCCTCGTCGGCCGTCAATGCGAAGGCCGCCTCAAGCTCATCGGTTTCCGCAGAATCCGGAACTGTCATTGCTCCCCCGACCGCTGCCGAGGCCTTGGCTGCCAACGCGAAAGCCTCCCACGTTGAGGACAGCGCCTGGGATGCTTCTTCGGCTCAGGCCATTACTCTGAACGGAAGCAGCGCGAGTACCTCGGCATCAGGAGTGAAGATCGAGGGCTCCACGGTGACGATCACCCAGGCTGGCGTATACAAGCTTTCTGGAACCCTCAATGGCCAGGTTAAGGTCGAGGCCGGGACCGATGCCCAGGTCGTCTTGATCCTTGACGGTGCGACAATCACGAACTCTTCGGGTAGCGCCATCAATGTGGTCTCTGTGGATGATGTTGTGCTGTCATTGAGTGGTTCAAACACCGTCACTGACGGCACGCCTTCGGATACAAACGCTGAAGACAACGCGGCGATTTACTCCGATGCAGATCTCACCATTACGGGTAGCGGTTCACTGACGGTCAATGCCAACTACAACGACGGCATTACCAGCAAGGACGACCTCTACATTCTGTCGGGTAACATCACGGTCACGTCGAAGGACGATGCGCTACGTGGCAAGGACTCGCTGACCGTTGCCGGCGGAACTATCAAGGTCACTTCAGGAGGGGACGGCCTGAAGTCAGACCAAGATAGCGACACCACTAAGGGCTACGTCAATATCACCGGAGGCACCATCGAAATCACCTCAACGGGTGACGGTATCCAGGGTGAAACTGACGTCATCATCACCGGCGGCGATACGACGATCATTGCCGGTGGCGGGGCCTCGTCTGGGAAGGACTCCAACAATTCCACTAAGGGAATTAAGGCTGGTGTCTTCCTGATTGAAGACGGTGGCGAGGTCACGATTGACTCCGGTGACGATGGTTTGCACTCCGATGGTGCAATCCGACTGACCTCCGGAACAATCGTTGCATCAACCGCTGATGATGGTATCCACGCTGAGGGTGCGGCCGTTCTTGACGGTGCGAAGGTCACTGTTGAGCAGTCCAGTGAAGCCCTTGAAGGTGGTTTGATCACCATCTCCAATGGCGAGGTCAATCTGACCTCCAGTGACGACGGTATCAACGGCTCCGGCTCGACCACTGTTGCAGCAGTTGAAGCGGCAAAGACCGCGACCAAGACGACCACGACCAACAACGGACCCGGTGGCGGTGGCTCCATGCAGGACACCGGTGAGAAGATCCTGATCTCGGGCGGCACCATTACGGTGAACGCCGGCGGTGACGGCATCGACTCCAACGGATCGGTTGAAATTACCGGCGGTTCGACGATTGTCTACGGACCGACTGACGGTGGAAACGGTGCCCTCGATGCCAACGGTGAATTCTTGGTCAGCGGTGGAACGCTTCTTGCCATCGGTTCTTCCGGAATGGCTGAATCGCCTTCGACCAACTCTTCACAGGGATGGCTGCAGGCTTCGGCTTCCGGGAACGCGAACTCGACCGTGACCATTAAGGATTCCAGTGGAAAGGTTTTGGCCAACATCAAGGCAGCAAAGACCTTCCAGAATGTGGTCTTCTCCTCTGCGGATGTGTCGAGTGGTCAGAGCTACACGGTGAGTGTGGATTCGAATTCGACCTCTGTCACTGCGGGTCAATCGACCGGCAGCCAGGGTGGTCCTGGCGGGGGAGCACCCGGTGCTCAGGGAGGTGCTCCTGGCGGACAAGGCGGAAACCGTCAGGGCGGCCGCTGAGTGAAAGAGTGGGGGATGCGACTTTGGTCGCATCCCCCCACTGCTTATTTCTCTACTTGGTTGTTCTACTAACCTGTTCGGTTAAAAGGCGGGTGGTTAACTCGCGGCCCCACCCCGCGGACAAAGTGTGTCTGAACGAGAGGCCCGTGAGCGTATATGGCCGGAATCGGTCGAGCAATGACGCACTTTGTCCACGCGCACGTATGCGCAGGGTGCCCAGCTAGAACCTGACGCGACCTTTGAACGCAGCCGAGGGCTCGCTTGAATGTAGCCGAGGCGGTCAGCTTGAACGCAGTTGAGTCGGAGGGCTAACGAACTCTGTCGACAGGGTGGACAAATCCTGCAGCGACATCAGTTTTGATTCAGTCGGGTCAAGCCGATTCTGTAGGGCTTTGAGCTAGTGCTTTTGGCTTCGACGGTGACGAAAATGCAGGCGTTCAATGACAACCATGACCCATGTTGAGAACAGCACCGGCTGCAAAATCAGGTTGATATTGTCCGGAGAGAGCAAGATCGTAAACATATAACTCGCGTTCGCATTACCGGATTCAGATGCAATCAAATCACTCAGGCCGTTAAAGAAGAACTGGTAAATCGCCAGAAATAGTGTCATCCATTGGATGACGTACTCGGCGACTTGGAAGGTTTCTTCACTCACTTCAAGACGTGGGAAACGTCTAATCGCTGCGCGGTGAATGTACGACTGAATGAGCGCAGCAGCCAAGATAAAAGTCAGGGTCATGAGTAGGAAAGTTCCTCCGCGGAACTTGCCTCCGGCAGTAGAAATTGTCCCCCTCTGCAGCGGCGGAAAGAGCAGGTTGTCCTTCCGCAAAGCGTGAAACGATGACGAAGCCTGTGACGAATATTGAGAGGAGCGCGGCAATCAGCACCATGTTGATCAGGGCACTCAGTGCGAGGTAGCCAACTGCACGCGCGAAGACCAGTCCGCGACGGTTACGACCGTACACAGCAAAGCCGCAGGCGATAACAAGAGAAATAGTCGTCACCGTATAGAACGCCGTGAGCATGACACCTCCAAACAATGCATGGCTGGGTCAAGTTTCGCACATAGCTCATTCATAGACTCCACTGGCTCAATAGTTACGTCACGCACGAAACAACCTTGAGGAGCATCAAATGACTGCACTCACCACAGCGATGGTTCTGCCGATCATCATTGACCTCTTCGCAATGTTGATCCTGGTTGGAGCCCTCTACTACCCCCGCCACCGACGCACCGATCTCGTTGTCGCATTCTTTGTCGTCAATATCGGCGTCCTTGCTGTCGCAAGTGTCATGGCAAACTCGACAATCTCCGCGGGACTTGGCCTTGGCCTCTTCGGTGTCTTGTCGATCATCCGACTGCGCTCCGACGAAATCAGCCAGCGCGAAATCGCCTACTACTTTGCTTCCCTTGCCATTGGCCTGCTCCTTGGCATGAGCACCGCGATCTACTCCTACGCAATGGTCGCTCTGGTCCTAGCTACCCTCGCCGTTGGTGATTCAACTCTGATCCTAGGACGCTCCGGCTCGCAGCAAGTCCAATTCGACCGCGCAATCGCAGACGAGAAGGAACTTCGCCAAGCGCTTGAGGCCCGCATGGGTGTCAAGGTAACCGGAGTCAAGGTCATCAAACTCGACATGGTCAACGATCTCACCTTGGTTGATGTTCGCTACCGGGTCCCGGCCAAGCGCTGAACTTACGCAAATCGCCACCCCGGCCTCGGCCTCGTGAAAGAACTGGAGGACACCATGACGCACGAACTACACAATCTGACGAACCTGGAACGAATCAGCCTTGATGACATGAACGCACGCGCCGCGATGCTTACGCGAGTCGACCGCAAGTACGTCGTGCCCACGGATTGCTTGGATGAGTTGCTCGCGCTCATGAACCCCGCAACGCAGGTACTGGAAATCGGGGGGAAGATTGAGCAGCGCTATGCCTCGTGCTACTTCGATACTCCCGAGCTGCACTCCTTCATGGACACCGCGCACAAGCGCCGCCGCCGCTACAAGGTCCGCACGCGCTCCTACCTCGATTCGGAGCTGGCCTTCCTTGAGGTCAAGACCCGAGGGCCGCGAGGGCACACCGTCAAGAAGCGCATGGCCTACGACTTCGCTCAGGCTGCGCGGATGGAACTGAGCCGCGAGGGCAGGCTTTGGGTGGCCGAAAGGCTCGAGGCCGCTCAGTGCTTTGACGGCGTTGGTCGGGTTGATTCCCTGGTTCCCGTGCTCTCTGGAACCTACACGCGTTCGACGCTTCTCATGGCAGGCGGCCAGGGGCGAGCGACGATTGACACCGAGCTGCACTGGGACTCGTGGGGTCATGAGCTTCAAGCTCCACACATTGCGATTATTGAGATCAAGTCCGGTGCCGCTCCGTCTGAGCTGGACCGGTTGCTGTGGGCGAATAGGATCCGGCCGTCGCGTATCTCGAAGTACGCGACTGCGATGGCCTGTTGACGCCGGACTTGCAGACTAACCGATGGACTCGGGTGATTGACCGTTTCTTCACGATGAGGCCGACGGTTCAGCAGGCGCTTGCCGCATGAACGGTACGCGGGGTTGATCCCGTACACAAGCTGTCCCGCGAAGTGTGCGTGATGACCCAGAGGTGCTGCGCGGGACTAGGCTGGGGGGTGTGGAGATTCCACACCCCCCAGTTCTGATGAAATCGTGAGGAAAAAATGACACTGCCTTCGGAGAAACTTGCTGAGCTCGGCCTTGAACTGCCTGAGGTTGCCAAGCCTGTTGCCGCCTACGTCCCAGCCATTGAGGATCGCGGTGTTGTGCGCACCTCCGGCCAGCTTCCCTTTGGAAAACGGCGAGTTGGCCTGCATCGGTGCGGTTGGTGAAGATGGTGCGGATCCCGAAGACGCCTACGAGGCCGCGCGGATTTGCGCGTTGAACGCGATGGCGGCTGCGGCTGCAGTTGCGGGCGGTGTGGATCGTCTGGCTTCGGTAGTTAAGGTGACTGCCTTTGTTGCTTCCTTGCCGAACTTTTTACGGGCAGGCTGCTGTGGTCAATGGCGCGTCTGAACTGCTGGGTGAGGTTTTTGGCTCTCAGCACGCGCGTTCGGCTGTGGGTGTTGCGGCCTTGCCGCTGAATGCCCTCGGTCGAGGTCGAGGTGGAGTTCGCACTCCGTTCCGAGTGAGCGGGATCGCCCAGCGCTCTATTTAGCAAGGATTTAAACTGAAATAAAGGTCTGTTTGCGGGCGTTCCTGTGAGTACCCGCTGGTTTACAGCTTTATTCCAAGGAAGAGGACAATATGGCAGAGACTTTGCCCGAGGCAGCAGCGCCGGGAACTGGACAGCAATTCAAGCTGGTCGACGTGTCGACCACCCCCCTCTGAGGGCGGCTGCGGTTGCGGTTGTGGCGGCCATGGAAAGAAGGAACAGGCTGCTCCTGCAGCACCTGCAACTGAGTCACACGGAGGCTGCGGCTGCGGTGGGCACGGACATAAGGCCGAGGCCGCACCTGCCCGTGAATCACACGGCGGTTGTGGTTGTGGCGGACATGGACACGGCGCTCAGGAAGCTCCGAAGGCTGAGGCACCTGCTCGCGGTGGTTGCGGCTGTGGCGATCATGGCCAGGGAACAGCGCACGTTGTTTCGCAGGATCCCGCCGTTCGTGAGGACGAGCTTGTTGTTCACTCCCTGCCCAAGGTCGTTCGCCATGCTCTGCTCTTTGCTGCGATGGATAACCTGCCGCTTGGCGCATCGCTGATTGTCGTTGCTCCGCACCAGCCGGCTCCTCTCTTCAACTACCTGCAGGAAAGCGAATCGCACTACCGTGTCGAGACCATCGAGACCGGCCCGGTCGACTGGCGCTACCGCATTACGCGTCTGTCCTGATTTACTGAGGCTCAATGCCCGCGAGCTCTGCGCTCGCGGGCATTTCTGTGTCTGGTGTCCCCGAGTTTTATATCGCCACTTCAATTCCGTTTTGCCTCCGCGGACAAAGTGCGTCAGAACGGGGAAGGATTTGGACTCCTGCCCCGAAAGTCTGAGAGCAATGACGCACTTTGTCCGACGTGACAGGATCGCGGGCCTGTGGCCGGGCGGCCGAGCAAGCCCTATCGCTGGCGGCGCCGACTGGCCGAGCGTGGCCCCGCTACGTGGCCACGTGTCCAGTTTCAATAAGAAAACCCGAAATGCCAGCGAGATCTCGCTGGCATTTCGGGTCTTTCTGAGCCGCCTGTGGGAATCGAACCCACGACCTATTCATTACGAGTGAATCGCTCTGCCGACTGAGCTAAGGCGGCCGGGCCATCCCTCACTCCCAAACAGAAGTGGAGAAAAGCTACCGGAAGTACTTTAGCGGTATCCGCTTCGGAGAAGCAAACGTTGTGCTTGCGCGACGGTGTGTGATTGCCCGCACCTGACCTTACTCGCGCCTGCCCCTACCTGCGCGTTCCTTGGGTGTTACCCTAAATTGTGTTGACAGAACATGACGAAACGTCAGAAAACCCGGCGGAGACTCCCGTCGTCGTCCTTGTTAATCTAGGGACGCCCGACTCGCCTCATCCGCGTGACATCCGCCGCTTTCTCCGCGAGTTCCTGAGCGATCGCCGAGTGATCGAAATGCATCCCCTCATGTGGAAGCCGATCCTCGAATGCATGATCCTTCCCCTTCGTCCTCATCGCATTGCCGCCAATTACCGCTCGATTTGGACCCCCGAGGGTTCCCCCCTCATGGCGCAATCCATCGCGCAGACCAAGGCTCTGACAACTTCGCTCTCATCTAAGGCTCGCGTTGCGCTCGCAATGCGTTACGGTCAGCCCTCGCTCGAATCCGTCCTCGACGAGCTCTACTCGCAGGGGCACCGCCGCGTGCTCCTCATTCCGACCTATCCCCAGTATGCGGCCTCGACAACGGCGACTGTTACCGACGCTCTTTCTCACTATCTGCTGAGCCGTCGCGACCAGCTTGAAGTGCGGACCATTCGTTCGTTCCCAACCGAACCCGCCTATATCGAGGCCCTCGCTCGCTCCATTGAAGACACCTGGGCCGAGCGTGGGCGTCCGAACTTCGCCGCGGGCGACAAACTCATTGCATCCTTCCATTCGATCCCTCAGAAGATGCATGACCAGGGCGACCCCTACCGCAGCGAATGCGTGGCAACCGTGGAGGCGTTGCGGGCCCGCCTCAATCTGTCCAACGATGAACTCCTTGTGACTTTCCAATCCGTCTTTGGCCATGCCGAGTGGCTTGGCCCGGCGACGATCGACACGGTCGAGAATTTGGCGCGCCAGGGGAGTGGCCGCCTCGACGTCATTTGTCCCGGTTTTATGGCGGACTGCCTCGAGACTGTTGACGAAATTGCCCAACTCAACCGGGAAACTTTCCTGGAGGCAGGCGGCTCAGAGTTCAACTACATCCCGTGGGGAAATGCTCTCGTGGTGCCATCGAGACTTTGGAGGCCCTCGCTCGGCGCGGGCTTGCGGGTTGGGTTGATTGACGAGGCCGTGGGGGAGTTAGGTAACGCCCCGCGCCTTGGTGCTCACCGACGAGGCGGCGCCAAGCAATCCCCTAGGCTTTGGTTTGGCGCGTGCGCAGTTGCGTCCAGAGGCGCGAGGCGCCGACACCTAGTCCGAGCGCGATCGTGGTTGGTACCAAGAGTGTCGCGCCTCGGTGTGTAAATTCAATGACCAAGCACAGTGCGGTCAGAGGGGCACTCATTGATGTGCCGAGGAAAACAACAGCGCCAATGAAGGCGAAACAAACAATGGCTGTCGTGTCGCCGGGGTAAATGTGCGACCAGATGACGCCGAAGATCGCCCCGCAGAAAGCCGCCAAGCGCAAGGCCTGGCGTTAGCGTGCCACCCCATGCTCCAGAGCGAATCGTGGCGAGCGTTCCGACGAGCTTCGTCACCCCATCAATAAACAAAGAAACGAGAAGCGCCAGGCCGATTCCAGATGCCGCACGTGCTCCTTCACCCAGAATCGCGCCGTCAAAAGCTAACTGCGCGGTGGACTGGCCATTCCCGGCAATCGATGGGACCCAGATGGTAATGACCCCGATCAGTGTGAAGGTGGGGATCATCCATGCGAGCAATTTCCACCCGGTAGGTCGCGCGGCAGAACAGGACTTCACCGCGCCCTTGAAAAGGGTGCCCAGAACGCCAAGTAGGGGACCGACGATAACGGCCCACAGGGTGAGGGAAGCAGTTGGGACAAGCTGCGCGGCCTCGGGAAGGGAATAGAAAGGCTCGGTGCGCACCCAGCCGTGTGCGACCAAAACCGCGCCACCGCTAATGACTAAGGCGGGCCAGACGGTGCTTGCACTGACTTCGAGAAGAAGAATCTCAAGCGCGAACACGGCACCAGAAAGGGGGAGTGAATAGACAGCGGCGAGGCCTGCGCCGGCTGCGCAGCCGACAATGATCCGGCGTTGTGGGGGAGTTAGTCCGAGGAGGTCCGAAATTTTCCCACCAAGGGACGCGCTAATCTCGCGGGGGGCAACTTCTCGTCCAATGGAGGCCCCCATTCCCACAATGAGGATCTGATTAAGCGAATGCCAGAGTGTGAGCCAAAAAGGCATCTTCTGGCCGTCGACGGCTTTTGGAAGAGAGACTGGCTTCCCGCCCATGCGGGCGTAGAGGTACCAGGACAATGCGCCGAGGATGCCCGCTCCGCTTAAAGCAAGGACGCGGTGCCACCAGGGAACTGAAGAGATCGCCTGAAGAAGCGTGCCATCGAAGTGGCCGAAAACAAGGTGCTCGATGATGTGGAGAAGATGCGAACACCCGGCGCCCACAAGCCCTGCAGCAACTGCGGTAATCGCAACCGCGAGCCCCATTCGAAGGCGGGGGAGATTGTGCAGGGATTGGGAAACCGGGTGTACTCACATTTCCTGAGACTAGTGACGTTTCTCTACTTCGTCCAAACGTGTATTCACATCTGAGCCCACGCGAATGATCACGCTGAGGTCTTCGTCGGAAATGTCATCGCTGATGATGTCGCGAAGAAGAGCTCGTTCAATGCGCTGCGCCTTGGCGATGAGTTCCTTGCCTGAGTCTGTAATCGTGATTGTTCCGCCACGGCGGTCGAACTCGTAGGGCGTGCGCACAACGAGGTTGCGGCTGGCAAGGCGACGATAGGTGTGGGTCAATCGCGAGGGGGACTAAAAATGACCGATTGGGCAAGTTCTCCCATCCGGATTCCGATTTCACCGGTTGATGCGACCTCGTCAAGGACGCGGTACTCGCCGAGCGACAGTCCGAAATCGCGCTTGAGTGCAACCTCAAGAGCCGCGGAAGCCCTAGTAATAGTAATGAAAAACTGTTCGATCTCGCGAGCACGCTTTTCTTGGTTCATGTCCCTTCTCCGTTTTGCGTTCAGCACCGAGGATTCTCTAACAAAAGGACAGTTTATAGACTTTGGTCAGGCCGTTCAACGCTCAAAAGCGAAATTGAGACAGCAAAATCGAGCCCCTCAGCGGATTATTAGTCCCCACATAGAATGTGATAACTTTTGATTAAATGTGCATTGCTTGATTGAAGAGGGGCTATTTCTCTCCCAAGCGAATGAGTTTTCGAAAGGTGAAAACTGTGCAGAAAAAAGTTGTTGTATTAGTCGACGACCGTGATGGGTCAGTTGCCGAACAAACCATTTCTTTTGCCTTCAAAGGTGTATCGTACGAGATCGATCTTTCGAAGGAGAATGCCGAAGAGTTTGAGCGAGTGATCTCCCCTTGGATCTCAGCAGCGCGTAGGGTTGGTGGGCGATTGAATAGTCGCCGAGTGGGTCAGTCTGCTGCCCCTGAATCAAAGAGTTCACAGGTGCGGCGCTGGGCTCGCGAAAAAGGTATTTCTTTGAGTGAACGCGGACGTATTCCGACGGCAATTATTGAGCAATTCGAAAAAGAGACTCGCTGAGTATTCCTGAGGAAAATTTCTCTTTATGCGGGGTGTTTTAAAACAAAACACCCCGCATTTACTTGTGTATCCAATACGTTTGTATTGAGTGGTCAGTTTTTGAAGCTGCTCACGGAGCGTCTATCGATTGCGCAAATGTGCAGGTCAGCTAGGCAATAGTTGGGAGATTGACCTCTCCGGCAATAGACCGGTTCATCCACTGCGCGAACTGATCGCCACGAATTTCCTGCGAAAGCAAGAAGATTGTCTTCGAGTACAGAGCTTCCAAGGTCATGTCATGAGCGCTGATGGCCCCTAAACGTGCCAAGGCGCTACCAGCCTCGTAATGCCCTAGAACCACTTCGGATTGATAACACTGGGAAGCCACGATCAACGGGATGTCCTGTGCACGAAGCCCTGCAAGAACATCGACAATTCCCGGGTCAGAGGCCGGGATATTTCCCACGCCATACGCGCGAATAATGACGGCCTCGGGTGCGGGAGTCAGCATTGCGCGCAGACGCTCGGCAGACAGTCCGGGAACAATATCGATCACCGCGACGTCGTGACGGGTATAGGGTGCGGGCTTCGCCCAGCCCTCACCCGCCTCGATGCCGTGGTACCACTGCCACGGAGCACCGGTTCGCGCGACCGGCAAAGTCGAAGGGGAATCAAAACCGGCAAAAGCCCATGACGAAGTTTTTGTCGCGCGATTGCCTGCCAAGAGCGTGTGGCCAAAGAACAGGGTGACACCTCGAACCTGCGGACTTCCCGCAGCGCGCAAAGCACCGGTAACATTCGCCGATGCGTCCGTACCGACTACCCCCAGTGGATACTGCGAGCCCGTGAAAACAATCGGCTTCTCGAAATCGGCCAGAGCATAGGACAGTGCTGCTGAGGTGTAAGCCATCGTGTCTGTGCCATGTAAAACGATAAAAGCATCCGCACTGTCCGCGTGAGAACGAACGTCGTCGATAATCATCTGCCAATGGATAGGCGTCGTCTCAGAAGAATCAACCAAAGGGGAGAGCTGAGAAAGAGAAACCTGCCCAGAGAGCTCAATACCGTCCAATTGTGCATCGAGCCACGAGGCCAAGTCCGCGCCCGGACGCAAGCCGTCGGGAGAATCAACCATTCCGATGGTGCCTCCGGCGTAGGTTACGTGGATCCTCATGATGGTCCTCTTCTGTCACGCGGATGATGGGTAGTGAAGCAAGATTCCGGGCGCAAGCGGATGGCCGGCGCGGCCTCGGCAATCGAAGAAAATCTATCGCGAATGGACAGCTGCATGCACGCCATCACCCCGGGGATTTTCTTCAAGACGCCGACTCCGGTGCAAACGGAGAGGGGCCAGGACGCTAGGCGCATCCCGGCCCCTCTGTGAGCTAAAGAAAGTCAGCCCTTGGACACCGAGTTGTCGGCACCCGTATCGGCAACATTCGGGTTGCCCGAGGAGTAGGTGACCGTGTTGCTCGAGCCGCTGATGCTCACGCGGTTCACGGAAGTGAGGGTGACAGTGTTGTCGCTGCCGCCGATCGTGATGGACTCGATTGCGTGGGTCGAGGTCAGCTTGACGTCCGAACCGAAGATCACCACGTGGGCAACGCCCTCGGGAACGGTGACAACAACGTCAGAATCTACGATAGTCTGAGTGCTTCCGGTGACGCCCTGTGCCGTTTCCTTTGCGTTGTTAGCGGCAGAAGAGGCGGTTGCCTGCGCTGCGGAGACGGTCGCAGACGCGCTGGCCAGGCCGGCCGATGCTGCGGTCGAGGCCTCGGCAGCGGCGCTCTGGAGGGTTGCCTTCGCGGAGGCCAGCTGCTCGGAAGCGCCCTGATTGTTGGTCTGGCTGCAAGCGCTGATTCCCATAGCGAGGGCAACGGTCGTGGTGACCGCGAAAGCGGCCAGAGAACGAGGTGAACGAATAGTCATCGTGAATCCTTGAAAATGATCAGAAAGCGGGAATGAAGATTTCAACTCGGCGGTTTGCCTGGCGGCCTGCCGGGTTGTCGGAGCCATCAGCGTTCGTGTTCGGAGCAACGGGCTTGCTCTCGCCGAAGCCCTGAGAATCCAGTGTTGCCGTGACGCCATCCTTCTTCAGCTCGCTCACGACAGCGGCTGCGCGCTCCTCGGAGAGCGTCTGGTTCGATGCGTCATCACCGATTGAATCGGTGTGGCCATAGATGTGTGCAAGCGGGACCTTCGCATTGGTCAGAACCTCAGCGAGATTCTTCAGGGTTGCCGCTGCCTCGGGGCGAATATCGGACTTGCCGAAATCGAAGAGGACACCGTCCTCAAGGGTGATGGTGGTACCGCAGCTCTCGACGGGCTTGAGGCTGTCAACCTTCGGGAACTTGCCGACCTTGCCGGCAGTCGGGGCCTTGTCGGCCTTGACTTGCTGTCCGTTGACCTGCGCGGTGCCATCGCCATTGTTGATGATGTTGAGGTTCGGGTCGGTGTAGACGCCGGCACCCTTGCCATCAAGGTTGTAGTTCACGGAGGTCTTGGTGTTGCTGTAGGTGCCCGAGCCGTCGGCGCTGATGACGATGCTTTCGCCCGTCTCGGAGTTGTTGTAGGTGCCAGAGCCATCGGGGCTGATGACAATGTTCAGGGTGTTGGAGTTGTAGGTGCCCGAGCCGTCGGCGCTGATGACGATGTTCAGACCGGTGGATGAATCGTTGTAGACACCGCCGCCTGTACCGTCGACAACGATGCTCACGGGGCCCTCGTTGATGACGCCGGAGCCGTCACCGTTGTTCACAACCTGCTTGTCGCCGTTGTTTGAGACGCCGGAGCCGTCTCCGCCAAGGACGGTGTTTCCACCGTTGGTAACGAGACCGGAGCCGTCACACACGGCGGGAGCAACTGTCACGCCGGGAACAGAGGAAATCTTTGAAGTCGCGTCGATAACGGCCTTGTCCGCGTTGGAAGCGAAGACACCGATCGGGGGGAACCTTGAAGAGAGGAATCGGCGGAATCTCGCCGGGCTTGTAACCTGCGACAGCCGGTACTGCAGTGGCCGTCGTGGAGGAGGCCTCGGGAGCCTGCGTCGCCTCGGTCGTCGTTGAAGTGGAAGGCGTGCTCTGGGAGCATGCACTCAGAGAAAAGAGTGCGGCCATTGCGGTCAATGCGGTCGCCGTATGGAAAAAGTGGCGCTTTGAAGTTGTGTCACTCATGCGGAAAGTTTAAAGGAATGCCGCTGGGTGCTTGCTGGGTGGGTACTCGATATGGACTGACCGTAGTTGATTTGGTTGCAAGTGCATGTGAAATAGATGATGCATGACACACGTCCTGACACATAGGGAAAAAGGGTGAAAGAATAGGAGCATGACCTACAAACTGGTGCTGCTCCGCCACGGCGAGAGCGAATGGAATGCAAAGAACCTCTTCACCGGTTGGGTGGATGTTCCGCTGTCGGACAAGGGCCGCGCGGAAGCAACCCACGGTGGTGAGCTCCTCAAGGAGTCCGGTGTTCTTCCGGATCTCCTGTTCACGTCGATGCTGCGTCGCGCGATTATGACCGCGAACCTGGCTCTCGACGCCGCTGACCGTCACTGGATCCCCGTTGAGCGCAACTGGCGCCTCAACGAGCGTCACTACGGTGCGCTCCAGGGTAAGAACAAGAAGGAAATCCGCGACGAATACGGTGAAGAGCAGTTCATGCTGTGGCGCCGTTCCTTCGACGTGGCTCCGCCCGCTATCGAGGCAGGTTCTGAGTTCTCGCAGGATCAGGATCCCCGCTACGCTGGCGAGCCCGTTCCCATGAGCGAATGCCTCAAGGACGTCATCGCACGTCTGCTGCCCTACTGGGATGAGACCATCGTTCCCGCGATCAAGACCGGCAAGACCGTCATGATTGCAGCGCACGGCAACTCCCTGCGCGCCATCGTCAAGCACCTGGATGAGATCTCCGACGAGGACATCGCCGGCGTGAACATCCCCACCGGTATTCCGCTGGTGTACGAGCTTGATGAAGAGACCCTCAAGCCCGTTAAGAAGGGCGGCACCTACCTGGATCCTGAGGCCGAGGCGAAGATCGCCGCGGTCGCTAACCAGGGCAAGTGATCTGAACGGAGCCCCGGCGTCGCCTTTTCAGGCGACGCCGGGACTTCGCTATATCTGCGGGGGTCTGTTTGTTGACGCCGAGCGGTCTATGCGGATGCGACCGCGGTCTTAGCGAACGCTTATGCGGCTTATAGGGATCCCTATTTTGGTAACAACGCGCCGATGTTCTGCGCGTGAAGGCGCTTTGCGCGAAGACGCTTGTCGTGAGACGCTCGTTCTGCGCCCATGCCGTTACGGTGCTTCGGCCCGGACAAAGTGCGTCGTAGCCTCAACTGATTCGCAGTATTTGTACCTTTGCCTCCGCATTCAGACGCACTTTGTCCGGGTGAATGGAGATTTGGGCTCGCTAGGGTAGCGATCGCAAGGGTGGGGCATTTGAGTAGCTAAGGGTGGCTATTTGAGTAGCTGCGATGCGAGGACTTTGGTTCGGTTTCTAGCCAGAAGTAGCGCAACCGCCCATCCACAGTGTTGTGTTTGCGCCGAGTTATCCACAGATTGCATAACTGTTCTGCCAGTTGAAGTCGCAGCACGCATCCTTACTTATAGACGGTCAGTGTTCATCGAGTGTGGATCCGAAAGAGGAGGGCGCGGTGAAAATCGTTATTGAGCCACGTTTCATCTCTTCGATTATTCGGAGTGTGTCCCAAGCGATGCTCTACTCGTCTACAAGTAACCGACGAGTTCTCGCCAATCGCTGTCAATCCGGTGAAATTGTTCGGATCATCAGAGGAAGTTATCTTCCCTCATCTGCCCTTCGATCAGCTTGTCATCAAGGCTTGGTGAATGCCCAATTCATGGTCCTGATCGCACGAGCTCTGGCGGCGATCCACCGACGCCCCTATCTCGTGCTTGATTCTCGTCTGTCACTCTTTATCTACGGCTACACGCACGACTTTGACCTAGCCCCGGACTTGTGTCACGGCAAAGATCACAGCCTTCGTCCTCTGCATTTCCCAGCAGTAGTTCTCGATCAGCGCGTAGTCGCGGCTGCGATCAGTGTCGGTCCGCGTCATTGCGATGGCCGTGCGGGTCTTAAGCGCGTTGAAGGACTGCGTTTCTTGGATCAAGAGTCTCTCCTCATTCGTTGCGTCACTCGTGCCCCTCGCCGCATGCAGCTGGCTGATCTTTTCCCTCAAATCAATATGATTTTTGCCGCCATCGTGAACTTCAATCGTTTCAGGCAAGGTGTTTCTCGCGCCCGGGAACGTTCAGCTCGAGAGAATCTTCAACTCACTCACGCGCGCCTTGCCCGCAATATTCGTAACAACGCCAAGCTTCGATCCTTGATCCCCAGGCTTGACGCGGGGTGTGAGTCTCCAGGCGAATCTCGTCTTCTGTTTATTCTTCAATCTGCCAGAGCTCCTCAAATGCAGACCCAATATGAAGTCAATGCCGTCGGTCGTCAATGTTTCGTCGATATTGCTTTTCCGATGCACAAAATTGCGTACGAATTTGATGGCCGCCAGAAATATGGGGATACCGTCGATCAGGTTCATTCGGTGATTGAAGATGAGCAAGATCGCCAGCGTCGTCTCGAGGCCGAGGGCTGGAGAATCGTTCGTCTGCGGTGGAGCGCGCTGGCCGACCCGTCCCTCGTTCTGAGACAGCTTTCCCAAATCTTCTGTGGACAGCGAAACAAAGGAAACGAAAAAAGGACTGAAGGTAAAGGGCAAGGAGTAGCTGCGAACGGGAAGACCCATACGAGGCCAGGCAAAATACAGCACGCCAAGGTCAAGGATCAGCTGTGAACGGGAACCCATATCAGGCCAGCCAAAAACAGTGTGCCTTGGCCGGGTATCATCTGCGAACGGGAAGACCACCGGGAACTGAGAGAATCGCTGCCTGAGGCTGCAGCTAGATTTGAAGTTTCGGTAACTGCTGGGCTGGAGTGGAAACTACCACCTTCCCGCGTGAAGACTTCAGGCTGCAAAGCTCTGTGAATCCTCAGGAAAAAGCGAGTTCTCGTCCCGGGCACACAAAGGGCACAAACTGATAGAATATAAACCGCAGTTCAGCTGGAGTGCAGGAGTTTCTTCTATGTCATTTGAGATCGGTCAGACCGTTGTTTACCCTCACCACGGCGCCGCCAAGATCGAGGAAATCTCCACCCGCATGATTCGCGGAGAAGAGAAGACCTACTTGACTCTTCGCGTAAGCCAAGGAGATCTCACCATCCCAAGTTCCCGCTGAAAACGTTGACCTTGTTGGGGTTCGTGACGTTGTCGACGAAGACGGGCTTGAAACTGTTCTCTCGGTCCTTCGCGCTCCCTATATCGAGGAACCGACGAACTGGTCTCGTCGTTTCAAGGCGAACCAGAGAAGATTGCGACCGGCGACATTGTGAAGGTCGCCGAGGTTGTCCGTGATCTCACTCGCCGCGATGATCAGAAGAAGCTCTCAACGGGTGAGAAGCGCATGCTGACGAAGGCGCGCCAGATCCTCAGTTCAGAACTTGCTCTTGCCCGCGGCATCGATAAGTCTGCAGCGGCTGCTCGACTCGATGAGGTCCTTGCCGAGGGATATGACTCCTCCCTTGCTATCGCGGACGACCTCCCGGAAGACGATTCGGAAGAGTGACACAGACTCATTCCGATCGAGGTTTTTGCGGTTATCACTGCTGCAGGATCGGGTACTCGGCTGGGTTCGGATCGCCCTAAAGCCTTAGTTGATCTTGAGGGTATGTCTCTTGTTGAGCGTGCTCTGCGTAATCTCCACGCGGGTGGCGTTGATTTTTCGATCATCACCGCACCTCCTGATCACCTTGACGAATTTAACGAGGCGCTTTCCGCGCCAGAATTACGTGCAATTTCGCGCGTTGTCCCAGGTTCTCCTCTATCGCGTCAAGCCTCTGTTGCGGCAGGTTTGGATGCACTTGCAGAAATCTTGGGGAAGAGGCCACTGCCCGAAAAGGGTGCCCTTTCTGCATCGGAAACCACGGCCTCGGCAGTGGGGGAGAATACGCCGGTGCTGATTCATGATGCCGCGCGCCCCCTGGTGTCCGCGCAGCTGGTTCAGCGAGTCATCGAAGCCCTCCGATCTGGTGAGAAGGCTGTCATTCCTGGGCTTCCAGTTGCCGATACCTTGAAGAGTTTCCGCCTGATTGACGAGGCCCCGGCTGGGGAGTCCTCGAGCGCGCGCTATGTCGATGCGACCGTTGATCGCAGTGGATTGGTTGCGGTCCAAACTCCTCAGGGATTCCCGTGGTTGGTGATTCGGGAACTGCACAGGAAGGCCGCGTCCTCGGGAAACAGCGAGGAAACAGCGCTTACTGATGATGCCGGGTTAGCTCAGAGTGCGGGGATTCCCGTTCGGATCGTCCAGGGGAGGGGCGCGCTTAAGATCACGACCCCGATTGATCTGGTTTTTGCTCGCGCGATCTTGGCTGAGGGCGCTCAAGCTTGACGACCATCACATCTATTTTTTCTTTTTCTGAACTGTGCCGTGCTAGGTTCACATGTAGGCCTAAGGTCGTAGGCGCATAAGGAGTGAGTATGAGTGAAACGGCGACCCCCCAGTCGATGAATACTTCGTCGAAGAAGAAATCATCGATCCTGACGAAGCCCGTCATTGAGTGGGCAATGTGGGACTGGGGATCGGCAGCGTTCAACGCAGTTGCAACGACTTTCGTCTTTTCGGTGTACCTGACACACGATGGCACATTCACCGACAAGGGAACTGCAAGTGATTACCTCTCGTGGGGTCTTTTCGCTGCGGGAATCGTCATCGCACTCCTGGCCCCGATTACCGGGCAGAGGGCAGACCGCCGTGGAAAAGGTGGCGTCGCGCTTTCAGTCTTCACGGTTCTTGTGGTGATCTGCCTGGCGCTGATGTTCTTCGTCGCGCCGCAGGGACCCCTGGGACCGCGTGGGGGATTGCTCTTAGGGCATCGGCCTGCTCGGTGTGGGAAATATTTTCTTCGAGTTCGCCTCGGTGAACTACAACGCGATGTTGAACCACCTGTCAACGAAGGACAATATGGGCCGTATTTCTGGCCTTGGATGGGGTTCGGGTTACGTTGGTGGAATTGTTCTGCTCCTTATTCTGTTCGTTGGATTGATTAACCCCGAGGTCGGTTGGTTTGGGATCACCCACGAGAATGGGCTGAATATTCGAGTCTCGATGGTCATTGCCGCGCTGTGGATGCTGCTGTCCTCTTTGCCGTTGATGCTCCACCCGGTTAAGCCCAAGCACATTGACGAAAAACACGGAGAGCATGAAACCCTGTGGGATTCCTACCGAAAGCTGGGAAGCACGGTGAAGTCCCTGGCTAAGGACACTCCGCACACCCTGTTCTTCCTGATTGCTTCGGCGGTCTTCCGTGACGGGCTCGCTGGTGTTTTCACCTTCGGCGCGATCTTGGCGGGTACTGCTTTCGGCTTCACCTCGGGTGAAGTGATTATCTTTGCGATCGCTGCAAATATCGTTGCAGGAATCGCCACGATTGCGATGGGTACCCTGGATGACGTCATTGGCCCGAAGCAGCTCATTGTGCTGTCGCTGAGCTGCATGGTGGTTGCGGGAATGAGCGTTTTCTTCCTACACAACGGTGGAAAGATTATTTTCTGGACTTTTGGTTTGGTGCTGTGCGTTTTCGTCGGGCCGACTCAATCTGCATCTCGGTCGTTCTTGGGACGCATGATTCCCGAAGGCCGTGAAGGCGAGGTCTTCGGACTCTACGCGACGACAGGACGAGCAGTGTCCTTCTTGGCCCCCGCGATGTACGCGGTGTTCTTGAACCTTGGCCGCAGGTGGACGCCGGCTGGCCACGACTACACCTACTGGGGAATTCTGGGCATCATTTTGATCTTGGCTCTGGGCTTGATCTTGACGCTCTTCGTTCACCCGGCGAAGGCACGGCTCGATAGCCTGCAGTAGCCTAGCCCTTACGCGCGGAAAATCAACGCTGTTGCGCTTGCTGCGATTCCTTCCCCCTTCCGGTGAAACCGAGGCCGTCAGTCGTCGTTGCTGAGACAGAGACGGGAGCTCCCAGAATCTGGCTCATCTTTTCTGAGGCTTCGGGTAGTCGCTTCATCATTCGTGGTCGTTTTGCGATTACTTGGACGGTCACGTTTCCAATCGCCCATCCGGCTTCGGAGAGCATGCGTCGTACTTCCGTGAGGAATGCTTGCCCAGAGGCACCTGACCACTCGGGGCGATCGGTTCCAAAGCTTGTCCCCAGATCTCCGAGGCCGGCTGCGGCGAGAAGCGCATCGCAGGTCGCGTGGGCAGCGGCATCCCCATCAGAGTGTCCTTCAAGCGGGGTTTCCCCCGGCCATTCCAGGCAGGCAAGCATCAGCGTTTTCCCGTCATGGGGCGAAACGGATGAAGCGAAGGCGTGGACATCGATTGCGTGTCCGACACGAAAAGGGGAAGGCATTTCACTCATGCCAGTAGCCTAAATGCCCTCGCCGGCATTTGCGTACAGTTTTCCTTATCTCAGGCAAAGCGTCTCAGATGAATCGATTCACCCCGCTGCCTGCCTGTGCTCACGGTAGGGTGAGACCGTGCGTTACATTTCGACCAGAGACACCCAGGCCACTTCCGCGTCCTTCTGCGACATTCTGCTCGCAGGACTTGCGCCTGATGGTGGCCTGTACCTGCCCGAAAGTTACCCCTCGCTCAGCAACGATCAGCTGAGTGAATGGGCGAGCGTACTTTAAGGAACGCGGTTATGCGGCCCTTGCAGCGCGAGTTCTTGAGCGGTTTATCGACGATATTCCCCGCCCAGACATTGAAGCGATCTGCGCTCGCGCCTACCGCACCCCGGTCTTTTCCGACCCTGAAATTGTCCCCGTGACTTGCCTGAGCAAGGAAGAAAACCTCTGGCTTGCGCACCTGTCCAACGGTCCCACAGCCGCATTCAAGGACATGGCCATGCAGCTGCTCGGCGAGCTTTTCGAGTATGAACTTGAGCGCCGCGGAGATTGGCTCACCATCGTCGGTGCGACCTCGGGTGATACGGGAAGCGCCGCCGAGTACGCCCTCCGTGGGCGCAAGGGCCTGAGCGTTGTCATGCTGACGCCCGCAGGTCGTATGACGCCTTTCCAACGCGCACAAATGTTCTCTCTCCTCGACGAGAACATCGTGAACGTGGCTGTTGACGGCGTTTTCGATGACTGTCAAGACCTGGTCAAAGCCGTCAATATCGACGCGCAGTTCAAGCAGCAGTGGCATGTCGGTGCCGTCAACTCCATCAACTGGGCGCGCCTGTTGGCACAAGTTGTCTACTACATTGCGACATGGTTGCGCCTGAGTGAACGCCTTGGTGAAGACGCGCGAGTGAACGTGTGCGTTCCCCCTCCGGCAATTTCGGCAATATCTGCGCTGCACATATTGCCCGCCAAATGGGACTTCCCTTGGGTGCCTTGGTGGTTGCGACCAATGAGAATAATGTCCTTGAAGAGTTCTTCAGGACTGGCGTGTACCGAGTCCGCGGAAGTGAAGATACGCTGGCAACCTCATCGCCCTCGATGGATATTTCAAAGGCCTCGAATTTTGAACGATTCATCTTCGATCTCGTGGGCCGAGATGCCACGCGCACGCGTGAACTCTTCACCCAGGTCGCGACCCAGGGATACTTTGATCTCTCGCAAACCGAAGAATTCGCAGGACTCCGCGAGCGCTTTGGCTTCTGCGCGGCCTCGTCAACGCATAGTGATCGACTCGCCCAAATCCGCCGCACTTGGGAGGAATCGCACTACCTCCTCGATCCCCACACTGCTGACGGTGTGCAGGTTGCCCGCCAGGTCGCTGGGCAGCTGGAGGGCCCCGTCGTCGTAATGGAGACTGCGCTTCCTGTGAAGTTTGAAGAAACGATTGCCGAGGCCGTGGGCTTTGTTCCTCCGGTCCCGCTGCGTTTTGCGGATATCGAGGGGCACGAACAGAAGGTCGTTGCATTGCCTCGCGATGTTGATGCTCTCAAGGAACTGATCCGCACGCGGGTGCAGCCAGGAAGGTAATTTCTCTGCGTTTACACGGTCCCCGGGAACTGAACTGGTCTCCAGATGCAGGTGGCACCGTTTACCATGAGAGCATGAGCCTTCATCTGTACGATTCGAAAACTGCACGCCTCCAGCCGCTGGAACCGGTGATTCCCGGACACGTGGGAATCTACCTGTGTGGTGCGACTGTTCAGGGGTCACCCCACGTCGGCCACTTGCGCTCGGCGGTTGCTTTCGATTCACTGATTCGCTGGCTCAAGCGAGCAGGTCTGGAAGTGACCTACATTCGCAATGTCACTGATATTGACGACAAAATCCTGAATAAGTCTGCTCAGGCCGGGGTTCCGTGGTGGGCGTGGGCTCAGCGTTTCGAACGCGAGTTCACCGCCGCGTACCAGAAGCTTGGCGTTCTGGAGCCTACCTATGAGCCTCGCGCAACCGGTCATATTCCCGAGCAAATCGCACTCGTTCAGCGGCTCATTGACCGCGGCCACGCATACAGCGATGGCGCGGGAAACGTGTACTTCAGTGTGAGTTCTCAAGAGGACTATGGTTCGCTCACTCACCAGCGCCTTGAGGATATGCGAACGACGGAAGACGAATCGCAGATCGATTCGGTAACCGAGGCAGGGAAGAAGGATCCGCGCGACTTCGCGCTCTGGAAGGCCGCAAAGCCCGAAGAACCAGCCACGGCCTCGTGGGATTCCCCTTGGGGGAAGGGGCGCCCGGGCTGGCACCTCGAGTGCTCGGCAATGTCGTACCGCTACTTGGGTGAGGCTTTTGATATCCACGGCGGAGGAATCGATCTGCGCTTCCCTCACCACGAAAACGAGCAGGCTCAGTCTCACGGAGCCGGCTGGGACTTCGCGCGCCTGTGGGTCCACAACGCATGGGTGACCACCAAGGGCGAAAAAATGTCGAAGTCCTTGGGAAATGTGCTCTCGATCGACACCCTCACGGAGGATTTCCCAGCAGCTGCGGTGCGTTGGGCCCTCTCAACCGTGCACTACCGCAGTGCCATCGAGTGGGGGCCGGATACCCTCCCGGATGCGAACGCAGCATGGGAAAAGTTCTCGACTTTTGTCACCCGCTCAATTGAGGCCGTAGGTGAAGCAAGCCCGGAGGAACTGTTCTTGACTCCCGAAGAACTCCCCGAAGCCTTCACTCAGGCAATGAACGACGATCTCAATGTTGCCGGTGCGCTTGCCGCAATCCACGAACAGCTCAAGCTGGGCAATATTGCCTTGGCTGATGGTGATGCTCAGGCCATTAAACGCCAGCAAGTTTTGGTCCGTTCCATGCTTGATGTTCTTGGCCTGGACCCGGCCTCGCCGCAGTGGGCAAATGCAGGCACGGGTGCGTCGGCCTCGGGAAATACCGGGGATGACCCACAAAAGCACGCACTTGACGTGCTGGTTGGCGCTCTCCTCGAGCAGCGTGCCCAGGCGCGCGCCGACAAGGATTGGGCAACAGCTGACCAGATTCGTGATCGCCTCGCAGAAGCGGGAGTCCAGGTCGCCGACGGAAAAGACGGAGCAACCTGGAGCATCGGGTAGTCCGCGCACATCAAAGGCAGGAGGGATCCGCGTGGAGTGTAAATTAGCCCACGCGCGCCCTCGCCACCCCGATGTGTCCCAAGACCGTATGCTTGTGTCAGTTCACGACGAAACAAGGAGACACGATGGCTGGAAATGATGGACGTCGCGGTGCCGTAAGAAAACCGGGCTCGAAGAAAGGCCCAAAGGTCGGCACTGGCGGTCACTCGCGCCGTCGCCTCGAAGGTAAAGGCCCGACGCCCAAGGCCGAGGACCGCACCTACCATCCCGCTTTTAAGCGCAAGAAGGCCCGCGAAGCCCGCGAGGCCCAGGAGGCCGCCATCGCGCGTGCTCGAGCCAAGTCCTCGATCAAGATCGCCGAGGGCCATGAGCTGATCGCCGGCCGCAATCCCGTTGCCGAGGCCGCGCGCGCGCGGGAGTGCCCATCGAACGTGTCTTTGTCCTTGACAACGTGAAGGACGACCGCGTTGAAGAAGTTGTCCGCCTGGCCTCGGGAATGGGAGCGCCGGTCTACGAGGTCACGCGCCGCGATCTCGACGTCGCAACTGACGGTGCGGTCCACCAGGGCGTCGCCATTGAAGTGCGCGGATACGAATACCGCGACGTCGAGGATCTTATTGCGGACTCTTTGCAGCAGCTGGATATCCCGCTCTTGGTAGCCCTAGATCAGGTCACTGACCCGCATAACCTGGGTGCTGTCTTGCGTAGTTCTGGTGCTTTTGGCGCGGACGGTGTGATTATCCCCGAGCGCCGCAGTGCAGGCGTCAACACCACCGCGTGGAAGGTTTCGGCAGGAGCGGCGGCACGCGTGCCTGTTGCGCGTGCGACAAACCTTGTGCGAGCGCTCGAAGACTGCAAGAAGGCCGGTTTCTTCGTTGTCGGCCTCGATGGGGGCGGCGACACCGAATTGCGCGATCTCAAGCTTGCCGATGGCCCGTTGGTTGTTGTCACCGGCGCTGAAGGAAGTGGCCTGTCTCGTTTGGTCCGTCAGACCTGCGATCAGATCGTGTCGATCCCGATCGCCTCGGCGGTGGAATCGCTCAATGCAGCAGTTGCCACGGGAATTGCCCTCTACGAGGTTGATTCGCTTCGTCGCGCACGCGCAGAAAAGTAGCGAAAGTTGCGAGAGTAGCGCTCAGCGACAACAATGCCCCCTGCCTGCGCAGGGGGCATTTCCTTAAATCTTGCCTTTGCGGCGGCGCTTGACGTCTCTGCGGATGCAGTAGATGTTTTGCGTCTCTAGAAGTGGTCTTTCGGCAGGTCGGCGGCGTAGAAATACGTTGCACCCCCGCGCAAGAGACCAGTGTTTCGGTATTCCTCTTCGAACTGGTGCAGTGTCTCGTATAAAACATCGTTCAGAATCGAGTCGTTATTCGCGATGATGTCGCTTGGAGTGCAGTAAAGCTCAGTAAAGAACTCTCCTTCTGCGGATGCGCGGCGCGCGGCAACCAGCACCCGGTTCCTCCCGAGCATTGAACGCTTGAGCTTTTGCGGGAAGAAACGCGGCGCAAAGTTCACCCAATCATCAGAAATTCCCGACCATAGCAACTCTTTGAGGTCCGAGCCGATAATGATCTCGGTGCCCGTCCACCCGTGAAGGGCAAGCTCCTCCCTGTATCCGGGAGTCTCGCCGCGTGCGCCGAAACGATTCCAAAAATCAAGGCAGCGTCCCACAGCGTGCTCGGGCGATTCATTGACCGGGTACATCGCTGAATAGCGAGCGACCGACGTTGTAAGGATACCGGGATGTTTATTGGGATCTCGGTGTTTAATGAAACCCATCGTTCACTCCTTCGCTCGGGGACGTGCTTCGGCACCTTATTGTGTCTTCTATTGTGGGTGCAAATCAAAGCCGAATAAGGCCGAAATCATGACTGAGTAGCGTCATAATTACTCACTGAAAAATTTCAGATTCAAGGATGCTATGATCCGCTCATGAGTTCAATTGGTCTAATCATCATCGGCTTGGTCATTCTTGTCGGCGTCATCGGTGCAGTCGTTCAAGTTTGGCCATCTTCGCCTTTCATTGGCGGAGCAATCTTTGTCTGGGCGTGGATGACGGGAACGGGAATTGCCTGGACTGTTTTCGCGATCGCCGCGGTTCTTCTGGGAATTGCTGCGATTCTCAAATATGTGATCCCCGCGCGACAGATTGCCAAAGCAGGAATCCCCAAATCGACACTGGTCTGGGGTGGTTTCGGTGGCCTCGTGGGATGGTTCCTCTCTGCCCTCACGGGACTTGTGGCGGCTTTCCCCTTCGGATTGCTCATCGGAATGGTCGCGGCTACCTACATTGCCGAATACCTTCGTGCCACGGACAAGCAGACAGCAACGGCCTCGACACTCCAAGTTCTGAAAGCTTTCGGGTGGTCTGTTGCCATCGAACTCTTCGCAGCGCTCTCTTCTGCAACGGCGTGGCTTGCCATTGTCATCGTCGGAGCCAAGTGAAATATCGCGACTGATCTTATGCCTGCGCGTGGGTGTCCTTCCTGCGCGCAGGCCTTTTTATTGTGGAATCAGCGGACATGCGGAATGCTGCCTCCCGACCGCTCACGATCCACAACGCGGTGACAAGGTCGGTAGCACCTGCTTGGCGACAAGATAGCCCGCTCAACCCGGCCTCGGCAATCCTCGGCTAAACTATGCCTGTTGCGCCTTCGCTGACGCGATCACTTCATATACCCGCTCAACGCATTGAATAACGGAGAAAACATGCCCGCCGTCATCGTTCTCGGCGCCCAATGGGGCGACGAAGGCAAGGGAAAAGCTACCGACCAGCTGGGACAACACACCGATTACGTCGTTAAATTCAACGGCGGCAACAACGCAGGGACACACGGTCGTCATCGATGGCGAAAGTACGCCCTCCACCTCCTGCCCGCGGGAATCCTCTCCGAAGGCGTCACCCCGATCATCGGTAACGGCGTCGTCGTTGACCTCGATGTTCTTTTCGATGAAATCGAGACCATCACGGCACGAGGCGTGGACTGCTCGCGCCTGCTGATCTCGGCAAACGCGCACATCATCCCCGCCTACAACCGCCTCATGGACCAAGCCAACGAGCGTGCGCGCGGCAATAACCAGATCGGCACGACCGGACGCGGCATTGGCCCGACCTACGCGGACAAGATGAACCGCATCGGTATCCGCATCCAGGACCTCTTCCACCCCGAGACGCTGCGCGCCAGGGTCGAGGCCGCGCTCGCCCCCAAGAACACGATCTTCGAGGCCGTGGGCCTGCCTACCCTGGACCCCGCCGAGGTGAGCGACCACCTCCTGTCCTTCGCCGATCGTATTGAGCCGATGATGTGCGACGTGTCCCTGGTCGTCAATGATGCTCTTGACCGCGGCGATACCGTTCTCTTTGAGGGCGGCCAGGCGACCATGCTTGATATCGATCACGGCACCTATCCCTTCGTGACCTCATCGAATCCGACGGCCGGTGGCGCACTCGCGGGCGCGGGCGTTGGCCCGACTCGCATCAATTGCGTTGTCGGTGTTGCAAAGGCCTACACGACTCGCGTGGGAGAGGGCCCTTCCCGACCGAGCTCACCGACGAGGTCGGCGACGACTCTCGCACGCGCGGCGAGAATTTGGCGTCACCACTGGGCGCCCGCGTCGTACCGGCTGGTTCGATGCCGTTGTCGTACGCTACGCAACGCGTGTCAACGGATTGACCGACTTGTGCCTGACCAAGCTCGACGTTCTCACCGGTTACAAGGAAATTCCCGTCTGCGTCGGCTACGAGCTTGATGGCGTTGTCGTTGATGAAATGCCCCCGGATCAGGTTGATTTCGCGCGCGACCCCCGTCTACGAGATGCTCGAGGGCTGGAGCGAGGACATCACCGGCTGCCGGAGCTTCGATGAGTTCCCCGAGGCCGCACAGAAGTACATCCTTCGCCTCGAAGAGCTTGTGAACTGCAGGATTTCTTCGATCGGTGTTGGTCCCGGTCGCGAGGCAACGGTCATTCGTTTCCCGCTGCTGGGGGAGTAATCCTCCAACACCACGTGATTTTTTAAGGCCGGCGCCGCGTTTCCGTGTTGAAGGGAGCGCGGCGTTGGTGCATGTGAGCGCCATTTGCGCATAAAAAGCGCGCACCGAGCCGAAAGCGCCTGTCGGCGCGAAGGCCGCTCGTAGCGGCAGAAGTTGGAGCCCGGGGCTTAACAACTCGGTGCGCATGCATGAGCATAGAACACGAGCGTGCCATGCGCATGATGGGGCTCCGCGGTGGGATTAAGACCCCGGAGGCATCGATGTGGGACGATAGAGGAATGGAGAACCTCGAGCCATCCCCTCCGAAACTACCCTCGCGCCGCGAACGCCAGCGTGAACTCGCTGCTCAACGCGCGGTGGAAGAACCCGCGCAAGAAAGCCCCACCCAGGTTTCGCGTAGTGTTCTCGAGTATGACGACACGATTGAGCCCGTGACACTGAGCACAGGCATTATTCGTGTTCGGCACGGTATCCGAGCGGGAGAACTCGCGCTTGCGGCTGAAGGCCGCCACTCGAGCACGCACTCTCACGAACATCGGTCCATTAAACCCGAGCTTCGTCGCGGCCTCCACACATCTGCTCTTACGGTGCTGCTTCTCTCCGTCGCGACCTGCGCGCTCTGGTTCTCACCATGGGAATCCTGGGCGTGCGCGGTTGTCGTCGCCTTGGCCTCGTGCCTGCTGGCGGCGGGCTGGCCATCGCTGACGAACACGAAGGTCACGGTCCCAGCCCAGGTCGCGGTCGGCCTCGCGGGCTGTGTTTCTGCGGGCGTCGTAACTTTCACCGCGGACCTTATGGCGGCCACTGCCGTCATGGGTTTGGGGACGGTTGGCCTTGTGATTGTCGAGGTTTTTACGGCTTCAACGCCGCGTGATTATTCGAAGAGCGGGCGGGTCGTGTGGGCGGCGCGCTCGACGACTTCTTCGCTGATGAGTTCGATGACCGCGCTGCTCCTGGTTGTTTCTGCCTCGTCATGGGTGACCCTTGCTTCCTCGCAGGGGTGGAGGATCGCGGTTCCGATCGCTTGCGTGATTGTCTCGTGCACGGTGTGGGGCGATCAGATTGGTGCGAGTTTCCGTTCGCAGTCTTTTTGGCGCGCTTGGTGCGGCGCTATTGTCGGGCGTGCTTGCCTCAGTTGCCGTGTGGAAGCTCGGCCAAAGTGCGGATCTGAGTCCGATCGTTCTGCCCGGCCTCGCGGCCTATTCGGGGCTGACGACGGCTATCGTGATTTTGGGAGTGTTTACAGGAATTGCGGTTGCCCTGGTTGTCATCGTTTTGGATGGTTTCATGGGGGACACCGAGTGGGCGCGGCCGACGATGGGCGCGATTGCGCGTGGGAGCGCGAAGTTCCTGCTCGCCGCCTTGCCCGTGTACATCATGTTCCGGATCGGTGGTATTTAGCCGATTTCCGAGGCCGTGGCTGGTTGGTAGTGTCCGGGGGACTTGCGTGGGGTGATTGGTCGCGTAATCCCTGTGTGAGACGCGGTTGACGTGGGGCCTTCGCTTAGGGGAGCCATTGCCTCGAGACCCCGGTCCATGGGGGCATTCGCGCACGGATGGGCGGTGGCAGTCAATTTCAGTTCGCAGATGAAGGTGGGGCCGCTTGGTCTGGATGCATGATGGTCATTCCAGAAAAATCTGCCCACTGAAAATCGCCCCGCTGGCTTGGATGCTCGGCCAATGGAAAGGCTGGGGAATGCTCAGCATCGACGAAGGCGAAGACCAGCCGATCTATGAAGAGGTCGAGGGCCTGATCAGCGGCGTTCAGATGAAGCTCGTGACAAGGATTTACTCTGCGAGCGCGCGTGAGTCGATCGATCCCATCTGGGATGCAGCCACGGGCGTGGCAGCCCTCGAAATTGGCGATCTCATGCGCGAAGAAACGCTCTATGTGTCTCTACTTCCCGGGTCCGGAGTGCTGCCTGAACCCGGCCAGTTTGAAAACCCGTGAAATGGTTGCGCAGGGTGCGCAAAGTGACGGTTATAGCGCTCGTTGGGTGGGGCGCTCCATGGGGCCGCGCGTTCAGATGGAAACAGATGCCTTGATTTGTGATCCTGCGGTGACTCTCTACCAACGTTTTTCGCGAATGTACGGCCTGGTTGCCGGCGAAATGCTGTGGGCGAACGAAAAGCAGCTTGACGGTGAAGAAGACAAGGTTGAATTGTCGGGACGTCTCATGCGCGTCAATGAAGAGGCTGGTGAAGAGTAAGTGACGCTGGTCGGAGAAGGTTTCTCTTCGGATATCGGGGGAGCCGGCCTCGGTGATGGCGGAAGGGGCGGTGACGCGCAGTGGGTGTCTCCGCTGGCAGAGCTTCCCGGCGCTGTTGTGCTCGATGATCTTGACGCTGATCAGACGAAAGGGGACCTCGAAGAAGCGACTGGCGGCGCGGAAAATACCGCGCAGGAATCCAGGGCGGCAGGCTATGGCGCTATCGCACACTACGGGGATCCTTCCGGAGAACAGTGGGCTTTAGAAGACGGTCGCGCGCTGGTTGATCGTCCCGATCTAGCCATCGTCGAAGTTCGCGGACCAGATCGCTTGACGTGGCTCACTTCAATCTCCAGTCAAGTCCTCACCGGAATCGAAGCGGGGGAATCGCGGGAGCTCTTGATCCTCGACCCTCAGGGCCACATCGAATACGCGGCCGGCGCGATCGACGACGGCGAAGCCCTCTACTTGATGACGGAACGCAGAAGCGCGCAGGGCCTTGCGGATTGGCTGAACTCCATGCGTTTCGCGCTCCGCGTTGAAGTCACACTCTCCCAGCGCTGGTGGATCCTTGGAAGCGTTGGAAACAGTGGTGTTTCCAACTATGAACAGGTCGCGATGACCTGGAATGACCCGTGGCCAGGCGTGGTCGACGGGGAGCAGAGTACTTCCGTGGCTCGCACCCGGGAAAGAATGTGTCCTTCCATATCCACCTGATTCCCCAAGGAAAGAGCGCGCGAGTTCTGGCAGGCCTGGAGCAATGACCAGCCCAAGCGCCGCGCAGCGGGAATAAACGCGTGGGAAGCGGCGCGCATCGCAGCGTGGCGGCCTCGTCTGGGATACGAAACCGACGGGCGCTCCATGCCCGCGGAACTGGACTGGCTGCGAACCGCAGTGCACACGAACAAGGGCTGCTACCGAGGGCAGAAGCCGTCGCGCGAATCTTGAATCTGGGGCGGCCCGCACGCCGATTGGTTTTCCTCCAACTGGACGGATCTAGGGGCGACATCCCCCAGCGGGGACAATTCATTGAACTCAGCGGTCGTCGCGTGGGAATGGTGACCTCGGTTGCGCGCCATGCAGATATGGGGCCGATCGCGCTGGCACTGGTTTCGCGCGCCCTTCCGCCCCAGGTCGTGCTGGATTTGGACGGAATTGCAGCTGCGCAAGAGTTGATCGTGCCGATCGACGGTAAATCTTCGGTATCACCGAAGGAACGTCCGGGGGCTGGGCTGCATAATCCCGAATTGCGCCGTCCGGATATTCCGGCACTTGGTGGGAAGTCAATAGGTAGCCGGTAAAGCCTCAGTCTTGCCCGGATGCTTGTCTCGCTGGTAACTATGGGATGCACAGCTACAAGCGGATGATGAACTTAGGAGCCAAGGAGCACTCCCATGCGTGGAATTTTGCAGCGCGTTACTCGCGCATCAGTGTCGGTCGATGGCCAGGTTGTTGGAGCCTTTGACGGTCCGGGAGCCGTTGTCCTCGTTGGAGTGACTCATGACGACACGGTCGAGAATGCGAAGACCTTGGCCCGCAAGATCGCTGAGCTGCGCATTTTCGAGGATGAGACCTCTATTCAGGACAGCGGAGCATCCGTACTGATCGTTTCTCAATTCACTCTCTACGGCGATGTGCGCAAGGGACGCCGCCCATCGTGGTCGAAGGCCGCGCCTGGGCCTGTGGCAGAGCCGCTGGTTGATGCCGTTGTTGATGAGCTGCGTGCGCGCGGAATCCATGTTGAAACGGGACGTTTCGGTGCAATGATGTCGGTTGATCTGGTCAATGACGGACCCTACACCTTGGTCATTGAGGTCTAGGTAAAAGTCGTAGGAGAGGGCCGGAGCTGGTGAAAGCTCCGGCCCTTGTCAGTTTTCGGTGATTCTGCTGCGCCGGGGCTGCGTCTTTCCACTTCCTCCCTTCTCCCCTCGGACAAAGTGCGTCATAACGAAGGCGTTGAGTTCAGATCATGTCCTTTCCTCGCACACTCTGACGCACTTTGTCCGAAGGCGGGCACGGGATCGGGCACGGGATCGGGCCCGAAATACTCTCCGAGCCTCCGTAAAACCCATCTGCCCTCGGTGAACAAACACGCGCGCGGCCTGAGTTCCCCGTAGTGTGGGAGTCAGTGAAAACCAGGTCGCTTGTGCCTCGCTGCGATCTGAACAAAAGGGAGAAACGATGTTTGAACGCTTTACGGACCGGGCCCGACGGGTCGTGGTCCTCGCGCAGGACGAAGCGCGCAGCCTCAATCACAATTACATCGGGACAGAGCACCTGCTTCTCGGCCTGATCACTGAAGGTGAGGGCGTGGCAGCCAAGGCGCTCGAAAGCCTTGACATCAACAAGGACGCCGTTCGCTCAGCCGTCATCGACATCATCGGCGAAGGTGAAAAGCCCGTCGAGGGACACATCCCCTTCACCCCCCGCGCCAAGCGCGTCTTTGAGCTGAGCTTGCGTGAGGCGCTGCAGCTTGGCCACAACTACATCGGCACCGAGCACCTTCTCCTGGGTCTGCTCAAGGAAGGCGAAGGCGTTGCCTCGCAGGTCCTCATCAAGCTCGGCGCAGACCTTAGCAAGGTCCGCCAGACCGTGATCGAGCTCCTCTCTGGCTACCAGCGCAATGGCGACGACGGCCGCGAAAGCGTTGGCGTCGGCGCCTCCTCAAGTGGAAGCGGCCAAACAAACTCCGCGATCCTCGAGCAATTTGGCCGCAACCTCACCCAGGCTGCCCGCGAAAACAAGCTCGACCCGGTGATTGGCCGCCGCACTGAAATGCAGCGTGTCATGCAGATCCTCTCTCGCCGCACGAAGAACAACCCCGTTCTGGTCGGTGAACCGGGCGTCGGTAAGACCGCCGTTGTCGAAGGCCTCGCACAGGCAATCGTTGCGGGCGACGTGCCCGAAACCATCAAGGACAAGCAGATCTACAGCCTCGATATGGGCGCGCTGGTCGCCGGTTCGCGCTACCGCGGTGACTTCGAAGAACGCCTCAAGAAGATCCTCAAGGAAATCCGCACTCGCGGGGACATCATCCTCTTCATCGACGAGATTCACACCCTGGTTGGTGCGGGCGCTGCGGAAGGCTCCATTGACGCCTCGCAGATGCTCAAGCCCATGCTTGCGCGCGGCGAACTGCAGACGATCGGTGCTACCACCAACGACGAATACCGCAAGTACATCGAAAAGGATGCGGCTCTTGAGCGCCGTTTCCAGCCGGTGAAGGTCGACGAACCCAGCGTCGAAGAGACCGTGGGCATCCTCAAGGGCCTGCGTGATCGCTACGAGGCCCACCACCGCGTCATCATCACCGACGCTGCGATCCAGGCCGCCGCCGAGCTGGCCGACCGCTACGTCTCGGATCGTTTCCTTCCCGATAAGGCCATTGACCTGATGGACGAGGCCGGTGCTCGCCTGCGTATTTCCCGCATGACCGCGCCGCCGGAGTTGCGTGAGCTTGACGAGAAGATCGCCGAAGTGAAGCGCAATAAGGAGTCCGCGATCGACGATCAGGACTTCGAGAAGGCCGCCTCTCTTCGCGATGAAGAGCAGAAGCTGACCGAAGAGCGCAAGCAGAAGGAATCCAGCTGGCGCGATGGGTCGCGCGACTCGATCGCTGAGGTGACTGAGGACGATATCGCTGAGGTTCTTGCTATGTCGACCGGTATCCCGGTCTTCAAGCTCACTCAGACCGAGTCCGCGAAGCTGCTCAAGATGGAAGACGAGCTGCATAAGCGCGTCATCGGGCAGGATGCAGCGGTTAAGGCGCTGGCCCAGTCGATTCGTCGTACTCGAAGCGGCCTGAAGGACCCGAAGCGTCCCGGTGGCTCCTTCATCTTCGCCGGCCCGACCGGTGTGGGTAAGACGGAGCTCGCGAAGGCCCTGGCTGAATTCCTCTTCGGTGATGAGGACGCGCTGATCCAGCTCGATATGTCTGAGTTCTCTGAGAAGCACACCTCCTCGCGTCTCTTCGGTGCTCCTCCCGGATACGTCGGCTACGACGAGGGTGGCGAGCTCACCGAAAAGGTCCGTCGTCGTCCCTTCTCTGTTGTCCTCTTCGATGAGGTTGAGAAGGCTCACCCAGATATCTTCAACTCCCTGTTGCAGATTCTGGAAGAGGGCCGCCTGACCGATTCGCAGGGCCGCAAGGTTGACTTCAAGAACACGGTGATCATCATGACCACCAACCTTGGCACGCGCGATATTAATAAGGGTGTGCTCACGGGCTTCCAGTCCACCGAGAACATCACCCACGATTACTCGCGTATGAAGGCAAAGGTGAACGAAGAGCTCAAGCAGCACTTCCGTCCCGAGTTCCTCAACCGCGTGGACGAGGTCGTGGTCTTCCCGCCGCTGGACAAGGAGCAGATCAAGCAGATCGTGGATCTGATGATCGCCAACCTTGCCAAGCGCATGGAGGCTCAGGATATGAAGCTCCAGATCACCGACGAGGCGCGCGAGCTGCTTGCCGACCGCGGTTTCGATCCGGTTCTGGGTGCTCGTCCGCTGCGTCGCGCGATTCAGCGCGATATCGAGGACGCGCTTTCGAGCGCATTCTCTTCGGAGACATCCTTCCGGGGCAGGTTGTCACTGTCGGCGTGAAGGGCGAAGGAGAAGAACGAGAGTTCACCTTCAACGGCCAGTGAGGCCCTAAGCGGTGGACGTCCTTGGGTAGTTCCCCTTGAGTTCGCCGTGACTTGTTGTACGAGGCCGGGCGGGGGTCTGCGAGAATTGTTGCGCAGGCCCCCGCCCGGTTTGTGTGCGTCTTATCCACAGCACTCAATACGTACATGAATGTAATTTCTGCGAATTTTTTCGCGAGATTCCGGGAAAAAGCTCGAAGTGACCTGTGTGAAATTGAACTTCAGTTCCTCAAATGAGGGCAGTGCATGGGACACTAAAAGAGGTCAACTTTAAGAATCGACACCTCTATCCTGTGCAAGAGTGGTGAGAAGTAAATGAAGCAGAAGAATAGTGTTCAGCGAAAGCGCATGAACCGACGCCGGATCCCGGCTGCGTTGGTTGCGGCTTTCACTGTCACTGTTTCAACTCTTGCCATTCTTCACCAGGGCGTTACGACCGCTGAAGTCGACGTCGATGACGGCGGCATTTGGGTGACGAATTCTTCGAAGAAACTCGTTGGCCACCTGAACTACGATTCCCGAATCCTCGACGGCGCTTTCCGAGCAAATACCACGGAATTCGATATCGGGCAGTCCGGCAATGATGTGACTTTTACCGATAAGACCGCTCACTCGGTTGCCCCGGTTGATGTTGCTCAGGTGTCACTGGGTGCCGCAACGTCTCTGCCCGAAAATGCCCGCGTTGTTCAGGGCGGCTCGCGCTTGGCAGTTATGGATGCCTCGGGGGGACAGGTCTGGCTTTCCCAGGTATCCAGCCCTTCATCAACCGCCTACACGGATGAGGGCGCAGTTGCCACCGACATGGATCAAGGCGTTGCAACTGTTTCCCAAAAGGGCACTCTTTTTGCGATCTCCCCGCGTGCTGGACGTCGAATTAGTGTGACTCGCGAGGGGCAGCTCGACCGTCTCAAGTCCACCGACATCAAGGGGCTGTCGGCTAACGCCGAATTGGTGCTGACCGCTGTTGGTGAACAGCCCGTCGCCTTGGATACTCGCAACAGGGTTCTGGTTCTTCCCGATGGCTCCCTGCGCAATCTTGCAGATGATGGGATTAGCGCTTCCGTTACCCTCCAGGATGTCGGCCCGGATTCCTCTTCGGTCCTTCTTGCAACTGATCGTGAACTGATCTCGGTCCCCCTCAAGGGTGGTGCGGTCACGAAGGTCCCGGCATCAAGTGATGGGGCTTCAGGAACTACCCGCACGCCCCGTCTTCCATAAGGGATGCGCGTATGGGGCGTGGGCAAAATCGGGCGCATATGTTCGTAACTGCACGGATCCCAGCCTGAATAATCAGATGATCGTTGATTCCCTGAAGAAAGCAACGACGATCGTCTTTAGAACAAACCGCACTCGAATCGTCCTGAATGACACTACTTCGGGATCCGTATGGCTACCCGAACACAATATGGTCTTGATGGATGACTGGGATAAGCAGGACCCGAATCTTGATAAGAAGGAGAAGGAAGAAGATTCTCCTCAGATCACGGACCAGATTGCTGATCCTCAAAGACAAGATCACAACACGCCTCCCGACGCAGTCGATGATGAGTTCGGTATTCGCCCGGGACGCACAACGACTCTTCCCGTTCTGAACAATGATTCAGATGCCGACGGTGATGTTCTTACTGCTCGACCAGTGACCGATCCTCAATTCGGTAAGGTCACGCGCACTCGCGGTGGCCGAGCGCTGCAGATTACAGATATCGCTGATAACCAAACAGGAAGTACGTCCTTCACTTACGAGGCTTCCGACGGCCAGGCAGTTGACACCGCGAAGGTGACGGTGACCGTCCACCCGTGGGATATGAATTCTGGTCCCAAGCAGCTGCGCGATCCGGGTATCGCCTTGGGACACCGCGCGCAGATTGAATACAACGTCTTGACGGATTGGCAGGGACCCGGACGGTGACCCGATCTTCTTGTCCAACGCGCGTGCCCCTGAAGGAATCGAGCTGCAGTTCCGTGAGGAAGGAACTCTTCAGATTCGTGACCTGGGCGCCACTGTGGGAATCCACACCATCGCTTTGGAAGTTTCTGACGGCCGTACGACCACTTCGGGAACTTTGACCGTCAATGTCCAAAATCCCGGTAACCTTCCGCCGGTCGCCAACGCGGACTTCTATGTCGCGCGTGCTGGCGAAATCACGACGATTTCTCCCTTGGCAAATGACACCGATCCCAACGGTGACAACCTCTCATTGGTTGCGCTTTCCGTTGCTCCTGCAGGTAGCCAGATCACGCCGGATCTTGAACTGGGAACCGTCAACTTTGTCGCACAGGCCCCTGGCTCTTACCAGTTCACCTACACGGTGAGTGATGGTCCCGCGACCGCTTTGGGCGTGGTCCGAGTCGATGTTGTCCAAGTTGATGAACAGGCAGTCCCCGTCGCCGAGGACGACTTGGCAGTTCTTCCTGCGGGTGGTTCCGCCCTTGTCGCTCCGCTGAACAATGATTCCGATCCGGCCGGTGGCGTCTTGGTTGTTCAGCAGGTCGAGGTTCCCGACGGCCTCGGACTGGAAGTTACCCTGGTTGACCGTCACCTCTTGCGCATCACTGCGCCCGCTGGTTTGGATTCGTCAGTCTCCTTTGACTACGTGGTCTCCAACGGAACGAATACAGCTCGTGCACGTGTGACCGTGGTTCCTACGACTGCTGAGGATACGAAACTCCCACCCGAGCTCCAGCCTGACCGCACTCGCGTGCGCGTCGGAGATATCGCCTCGGTTCCGGTGCTTGCCAACGACCGTTCTCCTTCAGGATTGACTCTGAAGGTTGACCCGAGTCTTCAGTACACCCCGAACGAGGCCGTGGGCACGCCTTTCGTGACCGGTAACTTGGTCCGCCTTGAGGCCGGCAACACCCCCGGTGTCATGCACGTGGCCTACACGGTTCGCGATAGCGCCGGAAATATGGCAACCTCAACGGTTACTTTCGAGGTTCTGGAGAAGAACGGAACGAATGCTCAGCCTCAGCCCAAGGCATTGACTGCTTGGGCGGTCAGCGGTGAAACAACGCGAATTTCCGTGCCTTTGAACGGTATCGATCCCGATGGTGACTCGGTGACTCTTGTTGGCATCGAGCAATCCCCGACCAAGGGTACCGTCGAGCTCGGCGTCGATTGGCTGGAATACACTCCTGCCCCGAATACCATTGGAACCGATATCTTCACCTACATCGTTGAAGACCGTCAGGGCAAGCAGGCCTCGGCGCGAGTCCGCGTTGGTATCGCGCCTCCGGCTACCTTGAATCAGCCGCCAACGGCAGTACCAGACACGGTTCTTACCCGTCCTAATAGGCAGCTCGGCGTCGCTGTGCTTGCCAATGACATCGATCCCGATGGTGACACGATTTCGCTCGTTCCGGGTTCTTTGCAGACCACGACGGAAGAACTCAAGCCCGAAATTCACGGTAATTCCATCTTCCTGACGACTCCTGCTGCGGATGGCTCCTACTTGGTGTCCTACCAAGTCACGGATAATCGCGGTGGTGTTTCACGTGGCACATTGACCATCAACGTCGCCAATGATGCCCAACTTCAACCGCCCATCGCGCGCGATGACGTCGTTTCAGCCTCGCAGCTTCCCGCCAAGGGAGGAACTGTTAAGGTCTCGGTCTTGACTAATGACGAGGACCCCGACGGCGATGTCAACAACCTCCGCGTCACGACGAAGGCTGAAGGCGTCGAGGTTTCCGGCTCTGACCTCGTGATTACTCCGAAGGAAGAGCGCATGCTGATCGTCTACACGATCACTGACGCTGATGGTTTAAGTTCCTCGGCGGTTGTGTCCGTCCCTGGACTGGAACGCAATCACCCCGCTATTGACACCACCAAGGTTCCCGTTAAGGTGCGAGCCGGCGAAGATGTTTCCTTGGACATCGCTGACTATGTCGTTGTTCGTGACGGTCGCAGCCCGCGCATTACCAATGCGGCGACGCTGCGTCCCTCCGCTGGCATCGATGAGGGAATGACGCTCAGCGATGACCGCCACGTCCACTTCCATGTGAATTCAGAGTGGTCCGGTAAGTCATCCTTCTCCTTCGAAGTCTCCGACGGAGCGGCAGGGGATGACTCGGCGTTGACCTCGACACTGACTATTCCCTTGAAGGTCGAGGCGACTCAAAACCAGCCCGTTACTTTCGTTCCGACCGGAGTTCGGGTCGCTGCAGGTGAAGAAGCTACCGCAGTTGATCTGGCACAGATGGTGCGCGATCCGGAAGGCGCGGATCCTGCTGGTTTCAAGTACGAGATTTCGAACCTCCCCGAGGGCGTGTCAATTAGCCTTGACGGACACACCTTGCTGGTGCGCGCCGATGTCGACCGTGCCAAGGGCCCGGTTGGCATGGTGACCGTCAGCGTTGATGATGGCGCCGGCGCGGTCAGTGGTCAGCTGCCCATTACGGTTGTCGCATCAACTCGCCCTCTCATCCAGGTTTCCGATGCGCTTTTGGAGACAGCACGATCGGGCGGACTCGAAGTCATCGATCTGACTCGTTACACGATCAACCCCTTCCCGGGAACGCCCATTCGCGTTGTCGGTGCTTCCATCCAAATTGGTGAAGGGACCGTTGATCCTCAGGGCACTAACCTGAATATCACCCCCGCTGTTGGATTCCGCGGGCAGATGACGGTGAGGTACCGTTTGATGGATGCGACCGGTGATCCGGACCGTATCGTCGAAGGCAAGGTACGCCTCGTTGTCCGTGACCGTCCCGATGCTCCGACGAATGTCTCGGTCACGGCGACCGGCCCCGGTTCTGCTCTGGTCACCTTCCAGGCGGGAGCAGATAACGGTGCAACTATTACAGGATTCACGGCTACGGACCGTGCAACTGGCCGCAGCTATTCCTGCGAGTCTGGCTCGTGCCAGTTGAACGGCCTCGAGAACGGTGTTCGCCACTCCTTCACGGTTGTCGCACACAATGCGGTTGGTACCTCCGATCCCTCGGCTGCCTCGGCTGAAGTTCTCATCGATATGCGTCCTGAGGCGCCACTTCCTCCCACTGTCGAGGCCGAAAACGGTGCAATTATCGTGCGCTGGAGACCCCCGACGAACCAGGGATCGGCAATCAGGAGCTACACGCTCTACGTCTATGAGAACGGTGGCGCGCGCCAGATTGAGGTCCCCGGAAACATCACCGAATACCGAGTTGACGGTTTGCGCAACGGTCAGACCTACTCGGTGGCGATCTCTGCGCGTAACGGAGCAGAAGAGCCCTCGCCGACGTCTCAGAACTCGCAGAAGGTCGTTCCCTTCGGACCGCCTGAGCGCACGGATGGTATTCGCGTCGAGAACCTTGGTGGTTCAGGTGACCGTGGACGTGTCCGCTTCACATGGCCGACCCCCAATGCGAATGGTGCGGAAATCACGCGCTACACCATCGAGGTGAACGGTCGCTCCGTTGGTGAAGTTGGTGGGGATAAGAACGAGTACACGGCGGAACTCGCTACCGGCGAGAACTACCGTGTGAAGATCCGCGCCTACAACTGGCGCGATCAAAGCTCGGATTCATCTGAGGTTGCCTTCCAGGTCTACACCTCGCCTCTGAACCCGAATGTGTCGTCCTTCTCCTCGACCGCAACGGGCGAGCACGGAATGACCAAGGTGAACGGCCTAGCTGTCGTACCCGGTCAGGGCTTCAATAACCGCAACCTGCACTTGGAGTGGTCGCGAAGCTCTGGCGGAAATGGGCAGTGGAATTCTGTGACCAGCGGCGAAACCATCAACGTCGGAGCCGATGGTGATATCCAGATTTTCATCCGCCAGGTTGGAAATGTGAACGGCCAAGATGTGCCCGGTAACGCTGTGCCCGTCACGGTAAAGGCAAACTCGAAGCCGGCACCTCCCACGTACAGCATGGTTCTGAACGGTACCTCAGTCGTCGTTAGCTGGGATGCAACCCCGCCTGCTGGCTACCTTGCCCCAGATGAAGTCATCCTCTGGTACAAGGACTCGTCAGGCCCTGCCAGCCCCACGCAGGGCAAGGTCCTGCAGGGAAGCGCAACTTTGAACCCAAGTGGTGGGCAGGTCCTCGAGGTTTCTGTCGGTTCTCAAAACTCTTTGGGAACGACTTGGGGTCGTCTCTCGGGAACCAACATTGAGACCGCAAAGATTAACATTCCCGGTACATTCAGCGGTTCGACATCTCAATGCACCGCCGCGAATGCTCGTGGGGGCAGAGCTAGCGGAATGCCAGATGGTCAGCATTACATTGCCCTCGACATGGGCAAGTGACGCGGTGCCCACTGCGATGCTCGATGTGGGATGACTTCTCGCAGAGCTACGCGACCTTCACTCCTCGAGGAGGACCAAATTCCACCTTCGAAACGGGCGTTCGACTCAGTAAGGCAAATTCGGGTAATCTTCCGATTCTGCTCGGCCGAGTCACCTGCTCAGTTGCGAGGTAGCCGTGACGCTACCTCCCTCCGCCCCGCGCGGGGCACCCAACCCCGCCACCCACAATCAATATGCACATCACTCGACACTGAAAGATGAATGGAGTCCCTCCCATGGCGCTTAGCACGCAAGATGCCCAGCGTTTCGCAGAAACCTTCGCTGGCCTCGTCGGCGGTATTTCTCAGGCGCTTCTGGATAAAGAACCAGTGATCCGCCTGGCACTGACAACCATGTTCGCCGGGGGGACACCTCCTTCTGGAAGATGCGCCGGGTACAGGAAAGACCGCTCTTGCTCGCGCGATTGCTGCGACCATTGCGGGTACTCATTCGCGTATTCAGTTCACGCCCGACATGCTCCCCAGTGACATCACCGGCGTGAATGTCTACGACCAGAAGAACAACGAGTGGCATTTCCGCTCGGGCCCGATTTTCGCGTCCATCGTCTTGGCTGACGAAATCAACCGCGCCTCGCCCAAGACTCAGTCCGCTCTCCTGGAAGTCATGGAAGAAGCGCAGGTCACGGTCGATGGCGTCACTCACGCTGCGCCTCGCCCCTTCATGGTGATTGCAACGCAGAACCCGGTGGAGCAGGCGGGAACGTACCCGCTCCCCGAAGCGCAGCTTGACCGTTTCTTGATGAAGGCCTCGGTTGGCTATCCCTCGCGTGCAGCCATGGCGGAATCCTCGACGGTTCGGCGGCCCCGGACCGCTCCAAGCGCCTCAAGCCTCTGCTGGATAGTGGCCAGGTTGTGCGCCTGGCGGATTTGGCCGCGCAGACCTACACCGAGCGCGCCGTGCTCGAGTACGTTGCTGCCCTTGCCGAGGCCACGCGCGAAGACGACAGCGCAACCTTGGGTGTGTCGACCCGTGGCGCCATCGGCATGGTCCGGTGTGCACGCGTGTGGGCCGCTGCGCAAGGACGCCACTTCGTCCTCCCCGATGACATCAAGGCGCTCGCTGCACCCGTGTGGGCGCACCGTATTGTTGTCGATCCGGATGCGGCCTTCTCGGGAGCGACCGCGCAGGGCGTGATTGCTCGCGCACTGTCCTCGGTTCCCGCCCCGGCGGTGAGCGCCTGACAATGCGCGTATCGCTGCAGTATCGAGTAAAGGTGGGTGATCGTGGGTAAGCACTCTTCTGGTAAGCGTGCTGAGAAGCGCTCATCCTTGGCCTCGGCGCGCGCAAATCTGCGTGAATCTCTGAGCGGGCTCCGCCAGGGAATCGCGCGTTTTGCGCGCGCACTCTGTCGCCTCGGCTCCAGGCATGAAGTACTTGCGCCACGGCGCGCGCTCGGTGACTTCTGTCGGTTGGGCTGTTGGTGCCTCGGTACTCCTTGCTGCACTTGTCTCATACCTGTGGGGTTGGGTCGAAGCATTCTTTATCGCCTGCGCAGGTGCGGGTGCTCTCCTTATTGCCATCATTTGGGTGATTGTTCCCTCCCCTCACAAGGTTTCGATTCGTCTTCCGCGTCAGCGCATTGTTGCCGGGCAGACGGCCGTCGGCGAAATTACCGCAGAAAACACCTCGGATCGCCGTGCGCGCAGTGGCTTGATCGAGCTTCCTATTGCGTCCTCAGCCTTGCAGTTCTTGGTCCCGCCTTTGGGTGGTCATGAGGTCTGGAGTGAGGTTTTCTCGGTCGTTACTCACCGCCGTGGCGTTGTCACCGTCGGTCCCGCTCGTGCGCTTCGAGCCGATCCCTTGGGTTTGATTCGTCGTATTGGCACTTGGTCTAAGCCTGTGATTTTGTACGTTCACCCCAAGACGATCCGTATTCCTTTCGATGCCACGGGTATTCACGCGGACATCGAAGGCGTGACAACCGCGAAACTATCGTCGTCGGACGTGGCCTTCCATGCCTTGCGCGATTACGTTCCCGGTGACGACCGGCGTAATGTGCACTGGCCGATGAGCGCACACACGGGCCGCTTGGTTGTCCGCCAATTCGAGGAAACGCGTCGTTCTCACCACTTGATCATTTTGGATACCCGTCTTGGACAGTGGAGCGATCGAGATTCCTTTGAAAATGCGGTGTCGGTTGCGGCTTCGCTTGCGGTTGCAGATATGGCTGCTTCTCGAAATGTGTCACTGTCGACTGTCACCGATTGGGTGACGACGACTGCCGCAACCCGAATGCTTGATGCCCTGTGTGCGATTCAGGATTCCGGTGAGGAAGACCTGATGGCTCGCCTGCGCGAGGCCATCGCGAAGCGCCCGGGCCTTTCCGTCGTCACCGTCGTTGTCGCCCCGACTGTCGATGACAATCAGGCGTCGCAGTTGCTCAACGCGATTCCGATCGACGTGCGCAGCGCAGTTGTCCGAGTTCGCCCGGGACACCCGAAGATGCGTCGCTTGAGTCATGGAACCTTGGCGGATTGTCCTACGCTTGACGATCTGCCTCGACTGGTAGCCGCAGGGGGTCTGTCCTGATGACAACATCAACACAAGGCCTTCATCTTGATGCGCGCGCGGGCTTCCAAGTATCGCGTGCAGGTTTGCCCGCCTGGTTCCTCATCGGCCTGGTTGCGCTTTTCCTTCCAACAATCTGGATTCACGAGGCCGTATTCGGATCGTGGGCTGGCTTGCGTGCCGCCGGTGCTGGCGTAGCTGCGGGACTTTTCGTTGCGTGGGTCTCGTCCTTCTGGCGTTGGGATACGATCTCTTCGATTGCGGGGCTCATTGCGACCCACTTCCTTATTGGTGGAGTGGCTGCTTATCCCTCGACGACTTTCTATGGCCTTCCGACCGCCCGGACCCTGCAGCTCTTGGTTTTACAGGTCGTGTATTCGTGGAAAGACCTGTTAACTGTTACCCCTCCGGCCTCGGCGTACATCGGTCCCACGATGGTTCCGTGGCTGACGGGACTCCTGTGTTCTTTCATCGCAGCTCTCCTTGTCCTGCGGTCAGGGCGCGCGATCGCGGCGGTTCTTCCTGTTGCGATCATGGGCATTGTTGGCATCGCGTGGGGTAAAGGTGGAACTTTCCCGAATATCTACCTGGTCGCTGTGTGGTGGGCGCTTGCCTTGGGCTGGTGCGCCTGGGCAGGACAGTATCGTCGCCTCGAGGCCGGTCTAGACGTTCGCGTCGGAGGGGCGATCGATGCCGATGCGGCAACGACCCTGGGTGAGACTACTCGGGGAGGCTCGCAGGGAACGATCCACGTGGGACGCCAAATTGCGGGTGGACTCTTGGTGATCGCCCTCGTTGCGGGCGCAGCTGTTCCACTGACGAACCTTTATGGCCCCTGGTATTCGCGCATCGTGCTGCGTGATGTCGTCCAGCCCCCGTTGGATGCTCGCCAGTATCCTTCGCCTTTGTCTGCTTTCCGCCACTACAACGTGGATCTCAAAGAAGACACATTGATTCACGTGGATGGTTTGCCCGAGGGTGCGCGCGTGCGTATCGGTGTCATGGATAGCTACGACGGCACCACGATGACCATGTTGTCGCCGGGTAGGGGACCGTCAAACGGCTATATTCACGTCGGATCGACCTTGCCCCAGCACAAGCCTGTTGAGGGTAGCTCAACAGCCCAGATGTCCTTGAAGACCTCGCAGCTTTGGGGCCGTGGGTTCCCATCGTGGGAACCCCCTCGACTATCGTCTTCAACCAGGACGCATCGGCCTCGGGTACTCAAGCAACCGCGCAAGCGACGACTCTTCAGGACGGTCTTTACTACGATGCCTGGGCTAATGCCGCACTGTCGACCACGAAGAATGTCCAGGGCGGGAACATGGAGTACTCCACGGAGTCGATGATCGTTCCGATCTGGTCTGATGGTCAGCTTTCCGGAACTCACGCTGTGCCCTACACCGGTGGAGACACCAGTGTCCCGGACGAAATTCGTGAGTTCGCAACCCAGAAGTCTGCTGCCGAGCAGGGAGATCTTGCTAAAGCTCGCGCGATCGAACGTCACTTGAAGGAAAAGGGCTTCTACGAGAACGCCGATGATCCTAAGTCCCGCCCGGGTAGCCGCGCGGACCGTTTGACTCGCATGCTCGAGAGCGAGCAGATGATCGGTGACGATGAGCAGTACTCCGTGCTCATGGCCCTCATGTTGCACAGCTTGGGCATGAACGCTCGCGTTGTCATGGGCGCCTACCCGAATGACTCGAAGGGTGGAGATATCGACCTGCGCGGTTCGGATGTGCACGCGTGGGTTGAGGTTGAATTCCAGGGTGTTGGCTGGGCTATTTTTGACCCGACTCCGCCCAGGGACCAGAAGCCGATTGCAGAGGAAACCCGTCCTCGCTCGGTCCCGCGTCCCCAGGTGCTCCAACCCCCGGAGCCTCCCGAGGAACCGGCAGATCTTCCGCCTTCGACGTCGGATCGTGGTTCGGATTCGAATGATGATTCTCGTTTGAAGATCCCGTGGGGAGTTATTGCAACCGGTAGCGGTGTTCTTGCCTTGCTGACGGTTCCGCTGCTTGCCATTCTTGTGGCGAAGAGTCGTCGCCGTAAGAAGCGTCGCGGGGCTGTGCCTTCTCGTGCGCTTACGGGTTCGTGGGATGAGGTCGTTGATCTTGCGCGCGACGCGGGCGTTGTCGTTCCCACGGATATGACTCGCCAGGAGGCCGCGTGGATGCTCACGTCTTCGCCTTTGTGGCCGGCGAGTGCCGCGAAGCCGGGATCGATGTCGAATGCGCAGTGGTACCAGTTTGGTGAGGAATTGCCCAGGCCAGTACGTGTTGCGCGCGCGGCCGATACTGCGGACTTCTCCGGCGACGAGCCCTCGCACAGCAGGCAGATGAATCGTGGCAAATCGTTGACGAACTCAGCAGCGAGCTGAAATCGAATGCGTCGCGTTGGACCAGGATTCGTCGTGCGCTGTCTGTGACCTCCTTGAGCGCACGCTACCGCCAAAAGCATGGAGCATCTCCGCTTGGAGTGCTTCGTCGACGCCTCCGCCATCCTTTTAGAGGACACCAGTCATGACGCCTTCGGTTCCAGCACGTCGTCTTCCGCCCCCTGAACTGCCCGGTCACACCTGGCTGCGTTCGCTTGGTTCGGGTGGTTTCGCGGACGTGCACCTGTATCGCCAAGAACAGCCTGCGCGTGAAGTTGCCGTGAAGGTTGCGCGCTCGGTGGGCGATCAGGTGGAGTATGCGCAGATTCGCCACGAGGCCGATGTGATGACCTCCATCGCCGGCCATCCCGCCGTGGTGGAGTTGTATTCCATTGGAACCTCTCCGGATGGGCGTCCCTATCTGGAGATGGAGTTTTGCCCGGTAGCAAATGTGGCCGAGCAGGTGCGCCGAATGCCCTTTGGCCGTGGATCGCGCGCTCGACGTCGTGATCAGGCTGTGCGGCGGCGTCGAAATGCTGCACCGCAATGGCTATGTTCATCGCGATATCAAGCCTGCGAACGTTATGTTCGATTCCTACTCCTACCCGGTGCTGGGCGACTTTGGTGTTGCTGCTCGCATCGGTGCTCTGGAGAAAGGAAGCTTGGATGGGTTTTCTGTTCTTTGGGCGCCTCCGGAACAGCACAATCGTTCGACTCATGCGCATCCGACCCAGGACGTGTGGGCGCTCGCAACGACGCTGTGGACTTTCCTCAGCGGTCGTAGTCCTTTCGAGGACCCGGTTGGTGACAATAGTGCCGCTTCTGTTGCTGCCCGCGTGTACGAGGGGCGAATTCGTGGTCTTTCGCGTCCTGATGCCCCCAAGGAACTCGAGAGGGTCTTGCGCCACGCGATGCAATTGGATCCGCGAAAGCGAACCTCTTCTGCCGCCGAGTTAGGCCGTCAGCTTCAAGAAATCCAGACGCTCATGGGGCGTCCTGTGACGAAGATGGAGCTGCGCGATGGAAATGCGCTCTCCAGTTTCGGTGGGCAGTCTGCATCGGGATCTTCGGCGGACTCTTCTGCGTCATGGAATGCGGACCAGTCGGATCAATTTTCCGGGGGAGCCGCTCAAGACGAGGCAACGCGTCTTCGTGCGATGCCATCGATTGATGCGGAGCGTACGCGCCTGCGTCCGTCTTCTGTGGATCTTCGCCCTCCTCGGCTCCCGATTATTCCTTTACTTCCCCGCGCCCTGGCGAGGGCGGAGTCCAGCGGTGATGTTTCTGCCAGCCCGGCCACGGCCTCGGGGATCAATGCAGCTCAGGAGGGTGCTTCAGGTGCGGCGTCAACGCAAGCTGGCGGCACCGAACTTGGGGATCCTTCCGCAGTCGATCCGCAGATAGGCCAGGCGCCTGCACCTGGGGGAGGGGCGAGTGAGGCGTTTGGGGCGGGCTATGCGCCTGCGCCGGACTCGTGGCGAGCTCCAGGGCACACGACTGAGAACACTTTCGATACCTCGCACCCCTTGGGATATCTGCCAGATGGTCGATCTTCGGGCCCGAAGAGAATCATCGCGATCGTTGCGCTTGTCGTCTTGGGAATGGTTGTTTTAGGCGCGGTTATTGTCGCAATGCTGACGGGTGGCGGGAAGATCGTCGGTGTCGGCGATACGACCCCGACTCCTCCACAAGCGTAACAACAAGCGCGCAAGGAGAAGACCCCGTTTCGGTTCCTCCGCCGGCGGTTGAGCAGCTCGTTGCCCGCGTGAACGGGGATAACATTCAGTGGAGTTGGACGGACCCCGCGGCTGCTTCCTCTTCGGCTGGCCGCAGGCGTTACGTTTACACGGTCAGTAAGCCCGGCCAAGATGATGTTGTTGCGGATACTCGTCAGAATGCGGTTTCCGTGAAGACCGTTCCCGGTGACGTGTGCATTGAGGTTGTTTCGGTGGCGGAAAATGGCCGTTCCTCACAGCCGACGAAGGCTTGTGTGAAGATCGGGGACGATGGGCAGCTGATCGAGCAGCCCACTCCGAGCCAAAGTGCACAAAAGAGCGCTCAACCGAGCACTCCGTCAACCACGCAATCCAGCGCTCACTAGGCGGGCGGCCGCCCTACTCGTCTTTCGCGCGGAGGCGGCGGATCAGCAGGACTGCAATGACAATGGTTAGTCCCGCACCGGAAATCCCAAGCGCCCACAGCCTGCGCGGAGTCGTCGTATCAACGGGGAGATCCGGTTTAACTATGACCGGGTTCGCGGTTTTTGGATCGGCGGGTAGATCGGGTTTTGGGGCCCGGGCATGGTCCCGTCGTTGACGAAATTGAGCGCATTGAAGGGCGCGACGATTCCCCACCCTTCCTCGGCGGTGCGCTGCGAAGGCGAGCTGCGCAAGGCGGTTGCGAGGAGCCGGTACTTCCACTGGTCTGGTGTTTCATCGGGATAGCGCGCTGCGATCAGTGCAGTGATTGCGCCCATGTATCCCGTTGCGTACGAGGTCGATGCACCTTGAGCGGCGAACATACAGTCACCGTTGGCGAAGAAGGTGGTTGCGATCTGTGCACCGGGAGCCGCGATTTCAACGTGCGTTCCGTGGACGACAGACTGACTGGGGTTACCTTGCGCATCAACGGCGGTCACGGACAGGGCCTCGGGGTATCCCGCGGGGAAGCGGACCGCTGTGTCTTGCGAACCCGAGTTCGCATTCTGTTCGACGTTTCCAGCCGAGGCGACCACCAGCGCTCCCTTGGAGTGCGCGTATTGGGTTGCTGTGCGCAGGGCGACGTCATCAGAGGTCAAGGATTGCGGGACAACGATCACGCGAATTCCCTGATCTGCAGCCCAACGAATACCGTCGGCTGTTCGCGCAGCTGTCGGCCCCTTGCCCGCGCGCTTGGCGTCGTCGCTCGAGTCGACGTAGACGCGCACGGGGACGATCGTGGATTGCGGGGCAAAACCGACGACGCCCGAACCTGAGACTTCTCGCGCGGCAATTTGTCCGGCGATCGCCGTCCCGTGCCCGGAGGAATCCTTTCGTCCGTCGCCGGATTCGACGAGGTCGACGCCGGGTTCTACCGCATCCTTAAAGTGTGCGTTGCCCGCGGCGACTCCGGAATCAACCAGTGCAACGCGAACGTTTCCACGCGAGAGTTCCAGTGCCTCTTTCATTCCGAGCAAGGAATATGCGGAGGGAGCTTGGGCGAGCCACTTGTCGACGCCGATTTGGCAGGGTTCTTCCGGTGCCTTCGAGGGCCCGTTTCCTGCCTTGGGCTGTGAGTGCTCGTTTTCGGAGGCGCTCTGAGTGCTTTCCGGTGTCGGCGTGTCAGCGTTGGCAGCGGGGAGCGCTGCGCCTGCAAAGAGAGCAAGCACAGCGCAGGACCCGAGAAGAGCCTTTTTGACGCGTGTCACTGAGCACCCACCGTTTCCCATGCGGCACTCGAGGTGAGTTCTTGCCCTTCGGGGATCAGTGCGAGCCACGCTGCGGGTAGCGGAGAGACCGCATTTTCGGGCAGCCCGAGTCGCGCTAGCGAATCTGCCGGGTTTGATCCCAGCCCGTGTGCCTTGCCGAGGTCGGAGACGAAGATGACCGGTCCTGCCGCGCCGCCAGATGAGGCTCGAACCAGGGCGCCGGAACCACCGCGAACGTTGATATCGCGCGGCTTAAGTTGGGCCATTTGGGTGGTTGAGAGGGACATGAGCTTCGTCGAGGCCTGGGAATGGTTGATGGTCAACTGCGCGCAGGGCAGCTCATCGCCGCCGAGGACCTCGCCAACTTAAGTGGGCCAGTCGGCGGGAATGATTCCCTGGGTGGAGACGTTCAGCGATGCGAGCTCTGAGAGGTCAATCATGAGGTTTTGCGGGCTTCCGCGATCTGCCCACGAGGCCTGGTAGAGCTTGTAGGAGAAGTCCGTGAGCGGGGTGATCGTTCCGTCGCCGGTGATGACGTAGCGCCTGGGCGTGCCTGATTCATCAACTTCGATCAGTGTTCCGACCTGTGCGGCCGTGATTCGTGATGACATTCCCGACACGGGGCGGCCCAAGTTGGGGATGTTGAGCGGGGCCAATGTTGACCCTTCGGTGAACAAACTGAGCCAGCTTGCACTGACCGGGGTGACGTTACGTCCCGATAGATCCAGGACGTTAATAATGGCTTGAGACCGCGCAGGATCGATGGGGTAGCGGACGCCGCCTGAGACCAGGTAGAGACGGCCTTCGTTTGATACCAGTGCGGTGTTGGCGTTTTGGAGCCCATCGGGGTTACCAGCGACCCAAGTTTTCATACCTGAGGACGAGGCACAGCTTGTCCACTCGTAGGAATGAAGCTGGGAGGCTGCAGGGATATCGTCGGGGACATCGCTCAGTCCGATCGCACTTCCTCGCGGAATACCTTCAAGTGAGGAGGTCGCGACCGACGAGGTCACCATCTTGCCGTTCTCACTGAGAAGCTTCGCGGAAGTGACATTGGAAATCGGGCGCAGGGTTCCTTCGATGGAGTAGTAGCGTGCGCCTTCGCCCTTGGTGATGATCAGGTGTGAGTTTTCCCAGCCTGATGGCAATGTCGGCAAGAAGCGTCCAATTGCCACTGCGATCAAGACGACAACAGCGGCTATGGATGCTCCAACGATGAGCGGGCGAGTGGTCGATTTTGATTCGAGTTCCTTGCCTCCCGGAGTGCCCGAAGTGAAGGCGGTGACCAGTCTGCGGCGGTTGAATCGCTGGGCTTCGAGGATGTCCTTATTAGATGGCATTAGAGCACTCCCCACACCAAAGTTGCGATCGGCACTAGTGCAAGCATGCTGACAAGAGAAAGGGCATCAGCGATTCGAGTGACCCACGGGCGCATCTTGGGATCAATAACGGTCAGTGCCAGGACCAAGCCGGTTGCGACGAAGAGAAGCAAAACGACGGGAATGAGTGCCTGAGGCATCAAGACTGCGCTTCCGATTGCGCCGCTGAGAATCAGGATGATTCCCAGAAGTGCACCGATAAGAACTTCGGTGCGTGAGCGCAGTGAGCGCGTTGAGAGCAAGAGCGCAACGCCCGCACAGATCAGGAGGAGCAGTGAGTAGCGCGTATCGAGGAGGAGTGGGATACAGATCAGGCTTCCCAGTGAAGCACCAGTTTTGAGGGAAACGGTCAGAATATAACCCTCGTGAACCTTGTGGACGACCTCGTAGGGATCGATGGTTTCTTGGATTCCTGTCACGCGCACAGGAATTCTGGCCATGGCAAACCAGGGTGCGATCAAAATAAGCACTATTAATAAGGTATAGACCGCACTTGCTGCGCGTTGCGTGGAAAGGTGTGCGAAGCCAGTCAATAGGCCAATTGCTGTGGCCGAGAAACCGTAGGTGAGCGGTGCCGTGATGGATCCGCGCAGGGCTTTCGGGAGGACGACAAGGAGTATCGAGGCGCTCAGCATCGCTGCAATTCCAAAGCCTGCAAGGGGAAGCCCTGACCAAGAGCCGGGAATCGCGCTCATGACAGCTGCGCCCGCGAGGATCGGAATTGAGTGGGCAAGAGATAGAGGTGCGAGGCGTGAAGAGCTACGAGCGATGACCGCGCATGCCAGTGAAGCGAGGACTGCGCCGGATAATCCAACGATGAGTCCCATGGTGCTTCCGCGGCCGCCTGTGAAGATGAGGACGGCTGCTGTGAGGACTAAAAGCGCAGAAGCATGTGTGCTAAGATCGACCGAATTGTCAGAATTCCACGGAGCCTGATCATTTTTCGACCGCGGTCCCTACCGCTTCCACCAGGTCGTCATAGCGCAAATCCTGTGTGCTGTCGCCAATTTTCGACAGAATTAGAACGGATCCTGCTTGGATTCCCTGATTGATCAGAGTCTGGCTTTGGTCGAGGACCTTGCCCTGAGAATTCGTAATTCGGTAGCCCTGAGAGGCAGAACTCGCAGATAATTGTGTGATTTGCGACACAATATTTGGGGCAAATTCTGCCAGTGCAACGTTGGTCGGCACCGACATGTCGACGGTGTTCTCACCCATGCGAATGCTAACGGGCATAAGGGCTGGAGGCCTGGATGCGGTAGTGCTTGCCATGAGGTTCCTTTGCTCAATAGTGCTGTCTTAAGCCTAGCTGGTTTCATGAAACCTGTATTTGCATTCCCAGATCGCTTCGATAATGTAATACCCGACATCGAGATTGTGCCCTCCGTTACAGGGTCTCAATCGCATAGAGAACTTCGGGGGAACCCGAACAAGAATTAGGAGGGTGAACTGTGAGCGGTGCAAATATCTCAGCCGAACAAGAGAGCTACAACGCAATTCGCACGGCAGTCCGTAACCTGCAGACCCATCTGCAGACGCTGAACGCAAAGGTGAAGGCCGAGGTCCAAACCGCTATCGGTGGATGGCAGGGTGGCGCTTCGCAGGCGTTCAACTCGGTCATGGACCAGTGGGATGCTGGCTCGGCTAAGGCCACTCAGGCTCTGACTGACTTTGATAGTGCGCTTGCCTCCGTCGGTGGCAAGGTCACTCAGAACGAATTGGAAGCACAGGCTGCTGTTAACCGCGCCGGTGCCGCCATGTTGAACTAATAGAGAGATTGGATGAGGAAATGAACGGTGGAGATTTTCGCGTAAGCCCTCAGGTACTCCAGCAAGTGTCGGCTGAATTGCGTTCGCAGGCAGCCGATCTGCTCAACCGACTCGGAGAGTTCGACAGGGATGTTGCGGTTCGTAGCGCCACTTGGGAAGGTGCTGCTAAGGAGGCCTACACCCAGAAGCAGGGTCAGTGGAACGAAGGTATGAACCAGATGCAGGCGGCTCTCGAGGCCTTTGCGCGCTTGGTGGATCAGCTCGCTGGCAACTACGTTACGACTGACCAGCAGGGTGTAACGATCTTCGATGGTGTGGCAACTGGTCGCTGAGTCTTCTTCGACGCATTGCGCATAAGAAGCATGCATATGACTGTGGGTGAGCATTTCACATGCTCACCCACAGTCATACACTCAACAACTTGATCAGTCGAAGTGGACTGATCGTTCTATTCGCTTCCTTCTTCGAAGGGTTCACGATGACCGTCATCAACGTTGTAGCCGGGGAATACGGATCGACAGCGGTCACTCTGTCGCAGGTCTCGGCTGAGCTACAGGGTGCAAAGATCGACGACCTATCCGAGACTGTCCAAGAATCGATGAATGGCGCTCAGTCGATTTCGACAGCGGGCACCGTGGAATCTCGCTACACGTCTCTCCTTCAGACTCATTCCACGGCCCTGAGCGAACTAGCCAGCGCTGCGCGCAGCGCTGGAGTGAATCTTGATCTGACCGAGGCGCAGAATACGGCGGCTGTCAATAGCCAGGGGCAGGCGATGCCTGGCGGTGCGAATATGGGCTCTGCGGCCTCGTCAGTCATCGCGCAAAAGGCAGCCACGCTCAATGGCCCAGCCCGCGGCCCACTGCGCTCGGGATACGCCATGCCGACGCTGCCGACGACTACCGGAGGGGCGCAGGTGGATACGCCCGTCTACCGGCCAGGCCAGGGGATGCCTCCCTACGCGCCGAGCCCTACCGACTATCCGGAGGGGGACGGCTTCGTTTCGCTCCCCACGCCACCCAAGATTCCCGTAATGGCGTAATTCAGGCGTAGTGAAGGACTAACAATGTCGTTAACGTGGGGCCAGATTCAGACCTGGAGTTCAGCTGGTTTGTCCACCTATGCGGGGACGGTTGGTGCCAGGCGAGATACTGTCGTGAAGCAAGCTGATGCTCTTCAGGCGCACATGACTTCCTTCAAGGGCGAGGGAGCGACCGCGGACGCGCTGCGTGCGAAGATGGGCGTTGCTCACAAGGAACTGACGACGCTCGCCGATGATCTTCTAGAAATCCAAGAGGCCGTCAAAGTTGCAATGGGTGATGTTTCCCAGGTCGAGAACGCGGTCAAGGCGGCGCTGCAACAGGCGTCCACGACGCACTGCACGATTTCTGCGGCTGGAATAGCGACATGCAATTCCCCTGGGAACTCGATGAGTCAGTACACGCGGCAGAGCATCGAATTTTCGGTTAATCGATTAGTAGGGCAGGCGGTCGACTTGGCCAATACTGCTGACACGACGTTGAACGCTCGGTTGAAAACCGTCGGGACGCCGGGGAGTACCGCGAAATCGACCTCGACGCAGACGCATGATCTCTCGGATGCTGAACAAAAGAAGTTCAAGAAGATGACGCCGGAGGAGCGCGCGAAGTATTGGTCGCAGCAATCTGAGGCACAGAAGCAGCATCTGTGCGATAAGTACCCGGATCTGATCGGTAACGCTGACGGCGTTGAGGGCTGGGCACGGGACCGAGCGAACAGAAATCGTCTCCCGAAACTGAAGCAGGAAGCAAAGGACAATGTCTCCACGTACACGGAGCTCCTGAAAAGCCCGTGGATTGATAGCAATACCCGTGCGTACTATCTGAGTGAGCTGGATAAGGCAGAGAAGGCAGTGAAAGCCTACGAGGCCGTGGAAGAGCAACTTGACAAGGGCATAAGCCTTGAGGACTACCAGCACGGGAAGAAGGGGGATCCTGTATCGCTCCTGACTCTTCAAAACGATGGCGGGCGAGTCAAAGCTGCGATGGGGCAAGGCGACGTCGATCATGCGAAGAATGTGGCGACTTTTGTCCCCGGTATCGGTACGACAGTCGAAGGCAGCATGGGTGAGTACATGCGACAAACCAAAAACCTCCGTAGCGCTGCGATGGCTCAGGGGAACCTCTCTGCGCGCGATGTCGCGACTGTTGCCTGGCTGGGCTATGACGCCCCGGGTAAGGCTGATTGGAAGCAGCCTCAGAATATTCCAGGGATCATTTCCCCCTTCCTTGCGCAGTCGGGTTCAGACCGTTTGGCTGGTTTCATGAACGGTATGCAGGCATCGCGTGACTACGGCGCGGGCGATGCGCACATGACTCTCGTCGGCCATTCCTATGGCTCGAGTACCTCTGGCATGGCGGCAACAAAGGTCAAATACGGCGTGATCGATGACCTGGTGCTGTGTGGTTCTCCCGGTATGGGGACCTACGATGCGAAACTACCACGTTGATCAAAATCATCTGTGGGTCTCGGGGGTCCCGAAGGGCGATAGTGTCCAGGGTATGGGGGCAATCAGAGGCGGAATTGTCGGTAGCTTGGGCAAGAATCCCATGGACTCTGATTCAGGGTTTACTCACCTCTCGGACGATGCGACAGGCTCGCCGAAATACAACAAGGACGCCCCCGCAAGTAAGCCGTTTAATTTCAATTTCGATAACCACAGTATCTATTTGGAAGATGGCACCGAAACGCTACAGGATATCGGTCGCGTCGCTGCAGGGGTGAAGCGCTGATGCGCGCGCTGCGGCGGTCTGTGCTGGGGGCGGCATGTGTCCTGGCCCTGGCAGCATGTTCGCCCTTCCTTAAGGGCCCCCAGAGTACGACTACGCAGTCAGCGTCACCATCAGAGAGCGGAAAGGCAACAAGCATGGTCTATTGGGATGGAAGCCTCCCCCTGGAGCAGCGTCAGTCCATTCAGGCGTTTCAGCGTGATGAGGAACCGAAGATTCTTGAGTTCCGTCGTCGCCTTGCCGAGGCCGGTGGCGGAGGTGCGTGGGAAGCGCGCAGTTTTGGGTCGGCGATCAATAAGGAGACTGACCAGTCGTCAGGCCACGAGCAGCCAGCGTGGGAGCTTGTTGGGCAAGATGTTGCTGGTCCTTATGTTCCCGTTCCTGAGGTCGAGAGGATCGGGCGCGAGGTCTTGTCTGAAACCTACTCCGATTATGAGTTGGGGTCAGATAAGGGCGGCGTTCGTCAGCTGTCGTGGAGTGACCCGGTCAATGGCGGCTTCTTGTATGTAACCGTTCATGAGGGGAAAGCGACCTTGATGCGCTATCAGACGGGTTTGCGTCCCTCGGATGGAACGACGGAGAATCCACGCGATTTCATCGCTGGGCGCGTCGATATCGACATCCCGGAAGAGTGATCAAAATCCTTGGCAATGTTGAACCATCTGTTCAGCAATGCTAGTGTGATCGGTGCAACAAATGTGTTGTGCTGGTAAAGAGAATCCAGTCGATACATAAATGAATTCAATATTTTCAGTCAAGGCTGACTGGTTATTTACTAGTGCTTTTTGTCATGGGAGGTCGCGCGATGGCTGTTATCAATTGCGTTTCGGCGGAGTATGACTCCGCGTCACAGGATCTCAGTAATGTGGCGTCTGAGCTTCAGTCGGCACAGATTAATGATTTTTCGGAGGTTGTTCAATCTGCGATGCCGGGTGCTTCCCGATCAGTCGCGGCAGCTTCATCCGCTGAATCGCGTTTTCAATCTCTGCTTATTACCCATTCGAAAGCTCTCTACGAACTTGCCAGCGCAGCGAAGGCTGCAGGAGTGAACTTGCAACTCACCGAGCAGCAGAACACCCAGGCAGTGGGGAATAGTCGAAGCATGGTTGTCAGTGGTAGTTCAAGTCATCGAACCGCCCAAGTTCTTGCGGTCGCCTGAGGTTTGAGGAGAAGAGACGAAATGCCTACGTGGTCAGAAATTCAACTCTGGAAAGCTGCGACTCTCTCGAGTTATGTCGACACTGTGAGTTCGAAGAAGCAGACAATTGATCAGCAGATCGCAACACTCCAGGCGCGTCGCACCAGTTTCAGGGCGAGGGGCAAACCGCAGATGCACTGCGTAATGCGATGAGTACAGCACATAAAGAGTTGAGCAACCTTGCAGAAGAGTTGCGTCATGTACACATTGCGATTACGCAGGCAACTAGTCGGGTGCAGCAAGTTGAGTCATTAGTTGCGAATGCACTGTCAAGCGCTTCTGCGAGGCACTGTACTATCAGCGACAGTGGAACAGTCACGTGCACCTTCGGCCATGACTTCTCGGTGAGGCACAAGCTCGAGTCTGAGGTCCAATCTATGGTCCGTAATGCAATTCGGGCGGCAGAGCAGGTTGATAATGACTTCCGTGCGCTTTTGACGAATGTCGGGACTGCGCGGACGGCTCCGGCATATCGAGCGCGGGGGACTCATGCTTTATCAAAAGCCGAGGAAGCTGCTTTTCCGAAGATGACGCCACAACAACGTGCGGATTACTGGTCTCAGCAGTCTGACGAACAAAAGAAATTTCTTTGTGATAACTACCCTGACCTTATCGGTAATGCGGACGGTGTTGAGGCATGGGCGCGAGACCGCGCGAATCGCCGTAGGCTACCAAAGCTCAAACAAGCGGCAGAGACGGAGAAAGCTAAACTCGAGCGAGACATAGCAAATGCAGGAGATAATACAGCTCTCAAGGCGGATTTAGAAGAACGTCTAACGAAGGTTAAGGCTCGATTGGACGCCTACAAAAAAATTGAAGAAACAGTTATAGGTTGGGGTCCTATTGATCCTAACGTTAAAGACGGAACGCAGGTAGGCTTCTCCTCTACATACGGAAAGCAGCGCCCGGGGTATCTCTCGCTCCTAACCCTCCAAGAAGAGAACGGGCGCGTGCTAGCTGCCGTGGCTCAAGGTGACGTCGATCATGCAAAGAACGTTGCCACCGTCGTGCCGGGCATTGGAACGACGGTTGAGGGTAGTCTTCAAAACGAATTAAACGGGGTGCGAACCTACGCAGTGCGGCAGTTGCCGAGGGCAATATTGATTCAAAAGATGTGGCAGTGGTCTCATGGCTGGGATATGAGGCCCCTCCGGCACCTTCTAAGGATCTTGGAGAAGATCTCAAGATTGTGACAATGGACTTGGCTGAAAAGGGATCAGATAAACTGGCCGGTTTCTTAACAGGAGTGAATGCGTCTCGCATGTACGGCGCAGGAGATGCGAATATGACCTTGTTGGGCCACTCCTATGGCTCAGTCGTTTCGGGAAGAGCGACGACAAAGATTGCAGACGGTGTCGTTGACAATGAAATATTGTTCGGCTCTCCTGGAATGGGAACCTATGACCCCTCAGAAATACATGTTCCTGAAGGACATCGTTTCGTATCGGGTGTTCCAAAGGGAGATTGGGTCCAAGGTGCGAGTGACGATAGAGGAGCGTACTACTTAGGGTTAGGCGTTCTGACGGCACCGCTCATCCCATTTGAAATCGCTCCAGCGATCCATGCAGAGTTGTCCGGGGTTGGTCAGCTCGGTATGGATCCAATGAGTCACAACTCAACTTTCATTCCGATTTCAAGCGATGCCACAGGATCCTACGCGTATGCTGACGGGTTGTTTGATGCAGGAGGCAAGACGTTCTTGAGAAATCACAGCGTCTACATGGATCCAGGTACTGGAACGCTGCGCGACATGGGCCGCATTGTTGCGGGTGGAAACCCGAAGCCGTAAGGCCGTTATCGGCTCACCGACAACTTCCGCTCACCCAGCAAGAGCACGGTCCCAACCGGGATCTTGACGCGCTGCCCACGGGGCAGCGGCTGGGTTGAGCCATCGGGTGCCTGCAGCCGCGTGCCATTCGCCGAGAAGGTGTCCTCGATCCACAGGGCCTCACCGTCGGCGGGTGCAACGCGCAGGTGCGTGCGTGAAAGCGAACGCGTCGAGTCCGCAATCGCAACGGCCTGGGCGTCTGCGGGAGTCTGCTCGGGTGCTCGTCCCAGAACAATCTGAGCATTCACCTCAATGCGCTGCCCATCATCGACAATGATCGCCAGCGTCGGTGCTGATGCGAAAGACGGCCTCGGCGCGGTCTGCCGCGGTGCGCTTGCCCGCGGGGTTGGCGCTTGGGGAACCTTCGGCATTGCCGAGGCCCCGCCATGACGTGCGGGAACAGCAGGCCCCGCCGGTGGAACCGGCTGCTGAACGGGCGCCGAAACAGCAGGAGCAGCCATCGAAACAGGTGTGCCCGTAGGTGCGGGAGCGGCAATCGGTGCTTCCACCGGTGCCTCGGTAGGAGCCGGAGCAGGCATAACCACCGGATCTGGCGCAGCCACAGGCGCTACGGGTGGAGCAACCTGGACCGGCGCAGTCGTAGGCGGAGCCATCGGAGCGGGGGAAGACACAGCAACTGAGCCAGGTGCGGCCTCGGGAGAAGCAGAAGGACCAGCCCACTGATGAGCAGGAGAGTGCGTAGCAACTGTGCCAGGCACAGCCTCGCTTGCCGAAGTTTGACGCGAGGCAAAAACAGTCTCAGACGCACCTGAGCGGCTCGCACGAATATCGAGGTTCCCCATGCCGCACACGCGATCAACCCAGGTCTGGCCATCTCGAGCAATAGCCCATGTGATCACCGGTCCAACGACTGTTACGTGCAAGAGCAACATGATGAAGCTATGCGCACTCTGCCTGCCCAAACCCGGTGCACGGTCAAACTCCATCCCACGCTCGGTGGGAGTTGGCTGCGTAGAAATAGCAGCGATCTGCATAGCAAAAGCACCGGGAGTACGCCCCGAACGCGCACGAATGAACGTCGCAATAATCCACAGCTCGCAGGCAACAATCACAACAACCGGCAACGAGGGATATACCCACCAGGCCAGGGCCGTGAGCACCGCAAAACACACCATATCGATCAGGTAAGCAGCCGCCAGCGCGCCACCGCTCGCAGGTGCCGAGTAGCTGCGCGGTGCCGAAGTGGGAGCGGCAAAAGCTCCCGGCTGTCCCGGGAATCCCATGGAAGCACCAAAATCAGGCTGGCCAGGGTAACTCGGCTGTCCGGCAAAACCCATCTCGTCCACGCCCCTTGCCTGGGAAACAGGAACCTGAACCGGAGTAATACGAAGCTCGCTCATGATGCCACCTGTCGAATGAGGTCAAAGAGGTCCGCAGCGAAGAAAGAGGCCGGGAAAATAACGGTCAATGAAAGCGCCTGGAAAATATCAGCAAAACGCCCAATCAAAGGCGCGTGGTCTTGCTCTGCGCGCATGCGAGTCCACATGAGTGACACGCAGCCCAGCACGACCAATGCGGCCGCGGCATAAGCATTGCCAACCAGGCCTCGGGACGCGGGAGAAATCAACAGCGTCGCAAGCAAAATCAGCGCGCCCACGCGAGGAACGACGCGCGAGGACGCCCAGCGGCGCTCGCGAGGAACCACAACCAAGGCGATCACCGAAGCGCAGACCAACACGAGGCACGCGATCTGCCGCGTCGAATGAATTCCAACCATCGAGTAAATGACGGGCGCACCGACGAAGATCAAGCCCAAGCCCACGTACTGCACCAAGCGCGTGCGCGAGGTCGCGTCGGTGACCGTGCGGTTCACGCGTCGACCCGTAATACGCGAGGGGGAGGGGACCTCGGGGGAGCGGACAGTCGGCGCCGAAGTCGTCACCAGCGGCATGTCGAGCAGCTGCGTGGCGGGAATCCGCACTGACAGGCTCGGTGAAGCGGTAATCGCGCAAACGGCGAAAGCAATAGCAAAGGGAGCAACGCGATGAAGAGGCGCATCAGGAAGGTCAAAACCGTCGCGCAACCCGTGAGAAGCCCCCAGCTCACAGCATGTGCGCTGCTCAGGGAGTACTGCGCCACAGCCATAGGCCAAGCGCCACGCCAGTCGCACCCCACAGGGGAAGAGAAGCGCGGCGACCTGCGACATCGTCATGATCTGCGAGGCCTCGGCGTAGATTCGCGCGTTGCCCAGCGCTGGCAGCAGCCCAAGGAAAGAAATCCCCACGCTCAGTGTCCACGCACACAGCAGTCCCGCGTTGGTGTGCACGCGGCGCTGGTAGAGCATGACCAGGCACAGCACCAAGGACAAAGCCCCGACCGTGAGCGTCGCCCACCAAGGAAGGGACAACTTCGTCGCAAAACGGGGAGCAATGAGCGCGCAGAAGATCAGGAGCGCGTCCATTGCGCAGGCAAGAAGACCGCAGATGGTGAAGACCAGGGACGGGCGGAACCAGGGGTCGGAGGTTCTCTCGATCGCGCGCTGCTCTTGAATCTGGCGCTCGCGGCCGGAAGTGATGGAAATAAGGACGCCTTGGGGGAGGTCTGTTCCCAGTACGGCTCCCAAATTTAAAGCGCGACCATCGGCTCCGGTGATCTGAAGACTCGGATCAGTTGAATCGATATCGAGCATGGACAGAAGGCCAGTAACTGTTGTCCCCAAAGGAACAATGAGATCTTGAGTCCCCGAAGCGTCGGTGACAGTGACTGCCGCCTGTTTGAGAGCCACGCCCCCTCCTTCACTTCGGTATCACCCGGATTTGGTCGTCAATTCTGTTCAAAAGTCATCATTCAGACTACCCGACGAAACAAGCACCATGCTACGGGCAGCCCAGCTACAAGCTAGGATACATACAGATATGAACAAAAACGGGAGATTGAACTCCAGGAGACTGTATGGCCGTCAATGAAACGGAAGCCCCCGAGCTCCCCAGCGGTGAAATCGCTGTCGAAAAACCGCCCAGCCAAGTTGAGGCCGGGGGAATGGGCTCGATCTTCGCGACCGTCATCCCCATGATGGGTTCCATGGGTGTCATGGTGATCATGGCGCTCACACAAGGGCAGAACACGCGCATGCTCTTAATGGCCGGCGGCATGGTCTTCATGATGCTCTCCATGGTCGGTTTCAACATTTACCGCCAGGTCTCGCAGTACCGGAACAAGCTCAACTCCCAGCGCCGCGAATACCTCTCTTACCTCTCCGAGACTCGCACCAGCGTGCGCAACATCGCCGCGAAGCAGCGAATCTTCATGCAGTGGTACCTTCCCGAGCCCGATGCCCTGGTGCTCCTCGCCGAAGAAGGATCGCGCCTGTGGGAACGCGAAGTCGGAGACGAGACGGCAGTTTCGACTCGCGTGGGAACATCCGATCAGGAGCTCGCAATGCGCTTGGTCGAACCCGACATCCCGCAGATGGCCAACCCCGACGTCGTGTGTCACTCGGCAATGCGCCGCTTCCTTGATGTTCACCACACGGTCGAAAACCTCCCCTTCAGCTTGGATCTTGGCCAGTTCTCTCACGTGGAGGTTGCCGGTGACGCGGAGCTTGCTCGCGGGGAAATCCGCGCACTCTTGTGCCACTTGGCGGTCATGACGCCGGACGCGGCCTTGAAGATCGCGGTGCTGGCCAGCCCTGAGAATCTCTCCCAGTGGGAGTGGATGAAGTGGCTTCCCCACATCCGCTCCGCCGAAGTGACCGACGCCCTGGGTGGCGCGCGCATGGTGTGCACGAGTTACGCCGAACTTGAGCAGCTCCTGGGCGAGGAAATGACGACGCGAGGCCACTTCCAGCCTCGAAACGACGCCAGCCCCTGGCGCACCTCATCGTCGTCACCGACGGCCTAGAACTCCCCCCGGACTCCCACTTGGGCTCCATCGAGGGCTGCGCGGGCGTGACGATCATCAAGGTCCTCACCTCGTGGGGAATGTTCGCTTCCCCCACCGGCGTGCGCCTCCTCCTTCACCCGAGCTCGGACGAGCGCACCCCCATGGAGATCCTGCTCCTGGAAGCCAAGCCTGTGCTTGCCAACGCGGACTTCATGGGAATTCCACAGGCCGAGGCCGTGGCCCGCCGCCTGACTCGCTTCTTGACCGCTGGCGGCAGGGATGCGGCAACCCCCGTCGGTAAGCCCGATCCCCAAGCGTTCCCAAGACCTCATGGAATTGCTCAATATCGGGGATATTCGTGATTTCGATGCCGATCACCAGTGGAAGCGCAGGGTTGGTCGTGACCGCTTGCGCGTGCCTTTCGCGGTGACCCCCGAGGGCATCCCGGTTGTCTTGGACATCAAGGAAGCCGCCCAACAGGGTATGGGCCCCCACGGCCTGCTGATCGGTGCGACCGGTTCAGGTAAGTCCGAAGTGTTGCGTACCTTGGTCTTGGCCCTGGCGCTCACTCACTCTCCCGAACAGCTCAACTTCGTTCTGGTCGACTTCAAGGGTGGCGCGACCTTTGCGGGCATGTCTGATCTGCCCCACGTCTCGGCCATGATTTCGAACCTGGAATCGGAACTATCCCTGGTTGATCGTATGGAGGACGCTCTCCACGGTGAAATGGTTCGCCGCCAGGAGATCCTGCGCGACGCGGGTAACTACGCCAACGTCACCGATTACGAAGAGGACCGTTTGGCCGGGAAACACAACTATCCCGTGCTTCCTGCGCTCTTCATCATCCTCGATGAGTTCTCTGAACTTTTGACCGCGAAGCCTGACTTCGGTGAGCTCTTCGTCGCTATTGGTCGTCTGGGCCGATCCTTGTCGATTCACATTCTGCTGTCCTCACAGCGCCTGGAATCCGGCAAACTCAAGGGCTTGGATTCGCACCTGTCCTACCGCATTGGTCTGAAGACCTTCTCCGCCTCTGAATCTCGAGAAGTCCTGGGCGTGACGGACGCCTACGACCTTCCTCCCTACCCGGGTTCGGGCTTCCTCCAGCCGGGCACGGATCAGCTGATCCGTTTCCGCGCCTCCTACGTCGCAGCCCCGCCGCCGCCTCGTAGCGTCCTACCCAGCGCGCAGGCCGAAACCGCGCGTATCCGCCTGCTGCCTTTCTCTCTGGGAGAGGTGCTGGACGAGACTCCCGAGGATGACGTTCCCGAGGGCGGCCTCGTTGCCCCCGGCGACGAGCGCTGGGAGGGCATGACGGAAATCGACATTGCGGTGGCGCGCATGAAGGGCAAGGGAATGCCCGCCCACCAGGTGTGGCTCCCGCCCCTGGATGTCCCCGAGACCATGGATTCGCTCATGCCGGACCTGGCCGTGGATCCCGAGCTCGGCCTCATTTCGCACGAATGGCGCGCGAAGGGACCGCTGCACATTCCGCTCGGTATTGTCGACCTTCCCCACGAACAACGCCGCGAGACGCTGGAATATGACTTCTCCGGGGCCGGCGGTCACATGTCGATCCTCGGCGGTCCGCTTTCAGGTAAGTCCACCGCCTTGCGTTCTGTGGTCATGGCACTGTCCTTGACGCATACGCCGAAGGAAGTTCAATTCTTCGTCATCGATTTCTCGGGCACTTTCGCGGCTTTTGAGGGCGCAGCCCACATCGCGGGCGTTGCTTCCCGAGATGACGAGGACATCTTGAATCGTATGGTCTCTGAAATTGAGGGCATCATCGAGGACCGCGCCGCCTACTTCCGCGCGAACCGCATTGACTCCATGGCGACCTATCGCCGAGGCCGTGCACAGGGACGCTTCGACGATGGCTATGGCGATATCTTCCTGATCGTCGACGGCTGGGGAACCCTGCGAAGCGACTTCCCCGATGCGGAAGACCGCATTCGCCTCATGGCTGAGCGCGCGCTCTCCTTCGGTGTGCACTTCATTGCAACCGCGCTGCGCAAGATGGACTTCCGTCTTCAGATGCAGGATATTTTCGGTTCGCGTCTTGAGCTGCGCATGGGTGATCCTTCGAGTTCGGAGTTCCGCCGTGAAAAGGAAGCAAAGGTTCCCGAGGGCGCCCGGGTCGCGGTCTGTCGATGACGGGTCACCACATGCTTGTTGCCTTGCCGCGCGCCGATGGGATCCATGATCCTCAAACGATCGGTGAAGGTGTCGAGGCGACCCTTGTTCGCATTGCTTCCGCGACCGAGCTTGGTCCGCGCCTGCGCCTGCTGCCTGAGAAGATCACAGTCTCGCAGATCGAGGCCATTCACGGTCCGCAGAAGAGGATCGTTCTGGGTCTGGAAGAACGCCGCTTGAAGCCGTGGACTTTCGACCTCGACAACGAGTCGCACATGTACGTTTTTGGCGATGCGAAGTGCGGAAAGAGTTCCTTCTTGCGCAACCTGGGAAATCAGGTCTTGGCCAAGCCGGGAAGCCGGCGCGCCATGCTGGTCGTTGTCGATGTTCGCCGCTCCCTTCTGGGCGAGTGGAGCGAACAAGACATGCCGATGTACATCTCGAACCGTGACGAGATCTTGGGCAGCATGGAGGCAGTTGCCGAGCAGCTGCGCATGCGGCTTCCCGGACCGGACGTTACTCCCGAGCAGTTGCGTCAGCGCAACTGGTGGAAGGGGTCAGAGGCGTGGGTCCTGGTCGATGACTACGACTTGATCTCTACGGGTGGTTTGAGTGGTTCTCCGCTTGCGCCGCTGATTCCCTTGCTGTCTCAGGCGCAAGACATTGGTTTCCACCTGGTGATTACTCGCCGCATGGGTGGTGCTTCGCGTGCAGCCTACGAGTCTGTTTTGCAGGCCTTGTCTGAACTGTCAGCAACGGGCATCATGATGTCGGGTAACCCCTCAGAGGGCATGGTCATCGGCCGCGAACGTCCGCGTATGCTCCCCAAGGGCCGAGGCCTGGTTGTCTCGCGCGATCAAGGAACCTTCTTGGCGCAGATGGCGTGGGACGAGTCGCGAGCCCTAATAGCCAGATTCTTCTGATGATGGCGATGTCTTCGGAACAATGATCGCGATGGTGCTAAACGCGTATCAGACGGTGTGTGCTTGAGTTTTTCCGGTGTTTTGAAGAAGAGGTCGTTGAACTGGTAATTTAATGATCGATCTATTCGCACGCCAAATGGGAATACGAAGGTATTGCTCAGGCAAGTGGTGTTACCACGTTGGAAAGAGAAGAGTACTTCCAATGACCGGAGCTGAAAAATCGACCGCCGGCCAGATTAATTTCGACAGTGCCGGAGTCGGCGTTGTTGCGAATGACCAGTGGACTGACGCTGACACTCTTGCGGGGATCGGCGCCTCGGCTAAACGTATTTCAACGAGCTCTGTTGCTTTTGCTCTTCCCGGTCCGGGGGGTGAAGGCCCAAGCGAGTTGCTCCAGGCGGCGAAAAATTTTACTGACGCAATGTCAATGGTCGTCTTAGAGTATTCGGATGCTTTTGCGACTTTGGGCTCTGGAGTTGATAGCGCTCGCAAGAACTTTGACAGCACTGAGCAGTACAACCGTGAGCGTGCAGCTCGCCTGGGAGTTGAGTGGAACAAATGAGTGACGTTGATTTTCGTTCTGGTAGTTCGGCTCTAGAGGCTCCGAAGGCTGTTTCTTCAGCTTCTGAAGTCGCTTCGCACTGGAGGGCAACGGGTTCGGCGTTGGCCAACAATGTTCAAGCTGTTCAGAATGCCTCGATTCCCACTGAGCAGTGGTCGGGCCAAACAGCTCAGGCCGTTGTTACCGAGATCCAGACAATGGGCACGAAAGTCTCATCCTTGTCAGGGAAATTCCCTGAGCCAGCGGGTGTGCTGGAAACGTGGAGGGGTGAGGTTGATACTGCTATTTCTGAGGTCAAGACACTTCAGGAAGAGTGGGATACTGAGCTGAGCAACTATTGCGATAGGGTCGCGCAAATTGAAGCTGATGCTGCAAGCGACCCAGATTATGATCGTGAAGCTGCTTTGGCAAGAGCTCGCCAGGAGATCATCAGCAAGCAGAGTGATCTTAAAAGTTCGTATGACAAGAAGATTACGGCGCTCAGTACAGCTGCAAGTGAAGCAGCAAAGACAATCAATGGAATCGCGGATAGCGTAGTCCCTCGCGACGCCGTAAAGGCTGGACGCAGTGCCGTTGGAGCGGCGATCTTTGGATCGGATACTCCCATTGTTGATAGTGCAGCTGAGTGGCAATACGCCCAAGAGCTTGCTCCGAAGATTGCGGATGCTTTGAAAAAGGAGCCGATGACAGCTTCGGATGTCCGCTTGTTTAACGAAAAGTACGGCGAACATCTCTCGAATCCCTATGTTGCTGCTGCTGTAGCGGAGCGTGTGAGTATTGACGATATCAACAAGGCGTCGATTGCTGCTTATGCGACTGGATTTGATAACAAGGGACTGATAACGGATAGCTCCTTTGAAGACTTCAACAAGAATCTTGGAGCCTTGATGGTGATGGCAACGGGAGGGAGTAATCTCTCTGAAAAGACGGTCGGCGCCCAGGCATCTTTCGATCTCATGTCCGAGCACCTGATTGGTAAAGATGGTGCAACGGTCTCTCAGATTTTTGACACGAAGCTTAATGAATTGAAAGAAAGCGGCCGGACGACATACACCCATCCCGGCACGGATCTCCGCCCTGAAAAGAAACTGTTCGGCTACGATATTTTTGCGCAGCTTGCGGGGTATGCTGCCAGCGAGAATCCCTCGCTTACGCTAAGCGCAAACTTCTACGACAAGCCCTCAATTGGTTCATCAGTTTTTACCGACATAGTTAAATTTGACCACGATGCGCAAGGCTACAAAACCAGGTTGGGAATGGGCGTGATCCCCGAGGCCTATCAATTGTGTGGATGTGATCCCACCCTTCCGGCTGATAAAGCGCTGCAACGCTTTGATCCGGTGCAAGCGGCGCTTGAGCTTTCCGATACTCCGGATGGTTTGGACGAGAAGAGCGCACCAATCCTTCATCAGAGTGAAGAGAATCGCCTTGGCGCGCTGAGGCGCGTTCTAGATTCGAATATTGACTTTGACCCGGTTGAGAGCGCGGAGAAAGTCGGTAAACCCTATGACAAAGACGCCGAGCCGATGTCGATGGTTCGCTACCTTGTTGCTTGGCGAGGAGGCGCACAATATGGAGATAGGGTTTTCTACGATCAAGGCGAAGCCTTAGGTGATGTTCTTGCTGACGCGTCAAGGCCTGGCGCAGAAATTCTCCTCCCTGACCCTCTTGATTACGAAGGTGGAAAGGACTCGGACTCGTACAAAGAGGCTCTACAGCAGCACAAGATTTGGAAAGAGGATGCACATCATCGAGCGTCGATTGCGGCGAATGCAATGGCCGCATATCAGGAGGGACTGGACCAGGATAATAGTGGCTGGGGCATGGGCGATAAGATTAAGGGCGAAGATGTTTTTGGTCGCAATAGTGCCGCTTTAAGATCGTGGATGGGTTCAATTATTTCGCCGTATGTCAGTGATCTTGCCGCAGCTATGAATAACAATAGTGAAGCCGGCATGAGTGTAGGAACGGGCGAAGGTGCGCATGGCGCCGTGAGTGCAATCTTTAATCGCGATATGGTTGAGCGCTTCTCAGGCAAAGGTGGTTTGTTTGAGGACCTGGCTTTTGACCAGCCCAAAGGTCATAGATCCAGGCGACCCAAATAACCCCTTGGATGATCAGTATGAGAGTGGTCGACTACCTGCTTTGAAAGCTGTTCAGATTTCGGCGTTTACGAACTATATGGATGAAGCTGCGAATGTTCTTCATGACCCTAACTACGGTTCGCGTTCGGGTATGGTCAATCGCGTAACTGACAAGTGGACCGAACTTATTCAAGAGACTTTTGATGCGGATGCTGACAGGGATTCCGCAGTTGCAAGGGATCTGGATAAAACAAATAAGGATACGCGAAAGATTGTAGACTTCATTGTTGAAAAGGTAGCGAAATATGCAGGAAAACAGCTGCCCGGCGACGAAGATTTAACAAAGGCGATTATCAAATCTGCTGCTGGAAAAGCTGAAGACGTCGTTTGGCCGACTGATCATGAAACGAAGGTATGGGCCTCTGAACGTGACGACGCGAATAAGTCGGCTCATGAGCTTATGCAACATGGGCTCACCCGTGTCTTGTATGAGTCTCCATATTGGACTGAACGCGTAGGTACTGTTGATGTGTCGCCGGGGAGTGAATCACTGGCAAGAAAAGGACTACCGTTCGTCAACGAGGATGGCACTTTAGAACCTTATGATTCGTTAACTAAAGAACAGCGAGCCGCGGTTAACCGCTATTTCATGGGAACAGAAAGTGATTTCCATGATGTGCTGCAGCATCAGTTCGAAACTCAACAAGACGCAAACCAACACGGACAGGTCCCTCAGCCGTTACCGAAGAAAAGCTAGTGGATTTAACTCGTAGCTGTTTGCCTGTAAGCGACAGCCTTCAATTTAGGTTTCCTTAAGGTTGAAATGTTATTCTTCAACGGTAACATACGACCGATGGTGATCCGCGCTTCGCGTGTTCGAGCATTGAGAGGTTCAAATGACGAATATTAGCTTCGACCGTGAGGCTGTTGGAATTGTCGAGAAAGCCCAGTGGACTGACGCTGAAGATCTAGCTCAGGTCGGTGCTTCGGTGGGTAATTTGATGCTCAAGTGCTACTCCTACCCGGAAGAAGCAAGCGCGGGAACTAATGCGCTTGATAAAGCTCTTTCTGATTTTAAAACATATATGAGCTGGGCTGTTTTAGAATATTCGGATGCCTGTTCAGTGCTTGGCTCCGGCATTGCAGATTACGCTCAGGATGCAGATAGTACTGAAACATATAACCGCGAGAAAGCTCGTGCGGCAGCTAGCCGTCTTGGTGTGGAAGGGGAACTGTGATGGCTGGAAAGGCAATCGGTGGTTCAGCTACGAGTGTTGATTTGCGACCGGGTGCGGAAGCCTTAATACAGCTTCCTGATGCCACGGGTGATGCGTCTGAACTAAGCGCAAAGTTTTCAAAAGACGAGACAGCTATTAAGCACACACCCAAGTTGTGCAGAATAAATCGAGTGCGCCAGAAGAATGGACTGGAGCAGCCGCTGATGCGGCTTCGGGTGAGATTCAAAAGCTAGGTACAAAAACGGAGCAATTGGCCGAGCCCTTCGGAGGGGCTTCGGGGGCCTTAAATGAATGGGCAACAACTCTCGGTTCCTTGCGTGATCAAATCAAGACTCTCCAAGGTGACTGGGATTCAGCTATTACCCAATATCATAAGGATGTTGCGGATGCGGGTCCTGACCCTTCGAAGCAGACGTTCATAAGTACCCCCGGTAATCCTCCGAATAATGATGATGCAATCGCTGCGTATAGAGCGGCGATTAAGAAAGCGCGTATAACGCTGCACAGTGCTCAAGAGAATTTAAAACTACATACACAGGCTATCTTTCGCAATGCAGTGAAGCCGCTCAGAGTGCTGCGAATAAAATTAACGCTGCTCGAAGTGAAGTTGTCTCCGATGAAGCGGGCGCTGGAGGGCGAAGTGTGGTAGGCGTTCATCTTTTTCGGCTCAGACACCCCTCTTCTGGCTGGCGCGGAGCAATGGGAGGATGCTCAAGTCCAGGCCGAACAGATGGCTGAAGTGCTGAAGAAGCAGCCAATGACGACGCAAGATATTATGACCTTCAACGAAAAATGGGGCGATCTTCTTGAAAATCCGTTCTACGCTTATGCGTTAAAACAGCGAGTGTCTACTGACGAGATCTACGCGGCAGTGCTCAATGCAGGGATGTTAGCCAGTGAAGACGCTAACCATCCAAGCTATACCTTTAATAAAAATCTTGGTACAGCACTCGCGCTAGCGACGGGCGGTGCTAACCTATCTGACAGTAATCGAGAGAATCAGAAGATATTCGATTCTGTTTCGAGCGGATTAGTCGGTGAAAACGGTCTGAGAATCGATCAGACAACTCTGCGGACTCTGAATGAACTGAAAAATACTGGGCGGGAACGATTTACCCCTCCTGGGTACGATAGCGCTGCACCCTTCACGATGGACGGCTATGACATCGCAGGCCAGATTATGGGGCTAGCAGGGCGTGAAAATACATCACTAACTCTGGGGCCTGGTTTTTATCATGATCCAGAAGACCAACGATTTGACCCTATCCTTGGGGAGCACGTCCATGTCAAGTCAGTATTTGAAGACATGGTTGCTTGGGATTACGAGGTTGGTGCAGGTTCTCGTGCTACAAATAACGCAGGATCTCTTTGGCAAACGCGTTTAATCCCGCCCGAGTATGGCAATAGAGACTACCGGGGTTATCTTGACCCTCTCCAAAATATTTTCACTTTGTCAGATACTCCTGATTATTTGCACGGGAACTCGGATGAAGTATTACAACAGTACGAGGATAAGCGTCTTGCTGCGTTGAGGCATGTGCTTGCCTCTGACGGTCCTAAGGATGCGGGTGGGATCGAAGTTTTTCCGCCTTCAGATTCCAAGAAGATGAATATGACGCGCTATCTCACCGGTTGGCGAGGCCTGGCGGCGAATGGGGGGGTTAGCCTATATCGATGGAGGAGATGCCTTTGGTGATATGGTCAACGACGCTTCCGCACGGACCGCAAAACCATTATCTCCGAGCGACCCGGGCTATAAAGAGTGGCAAGCTGATGACCAGCTAAGGGCGCAGGTTGCAGAGAATTTCCTCGTTGGTTACGGAGACGGCCTCGACCAGAATGCGGATACAACATCGAAGGGAGAAGATGTATTCGGGAATTCTAACCCCCGAAGCTCCGATCTTGGTTGGGGCACGTTGTTGCCCAGCGTGTTGATGATCTAGCGTATATGTCCGATAAAGCGAATTGGACGGGGTTGGATACCGGTCATTCGATAAATCCTCAGAGCGGTTACTCAATGATGAACCTTTCGGGGACGCAGGTAAGGCACCTCTATTCGAAGACCGGTTTCCTGGCGGACCTTACGCATGATCGTGCCGCTTATCAGGACCTATCTGATGCTGCATGGATGGGGTATTCGACGGAGGTTCGAGATTCTGTTCGCGCTGATTATGGCTCAGATGGGACGGACTGGATCAATAAGTTCAACTTAAATACTCGAGGCTGGGATATTTTGATCAATGGCATTGACACTGCACCGAACGATGCAGGTACTGCTTTGACCGAAGCTGAGCAGCGGACAAATGCCGAGCACCGAGCGGCGATCGATTTCGCCTTGTCTGTGGTTCCCGTTGATAAAATTCCCGTTGTTGGTCCTGGGCTCAGTGTGGCAAAGACCTTTGCTGAGGGTATTTGGAAAGATTCGCTGTATGAAAAGTATCTTCCGACGGAATTTAGCGCGGAGGACCTTCTGCGGCGTGCCGATGCTGAGTTTAAGGTGGATGCTGAGACTGGAGAAAAACTGAACGAAGCGGTGGAGTCAGCGTTCCTTTCGCGTTCGGAATGGCCGAACACTGCAGGAATGTCGAAAGAAGAATTACTGGCGGAGTTCGCTAAACAATATCCGGGTGATGTTAGGCAGGATGGCTCTGTACCGCCATTTGGCCAGATGACGTCTGAAGAACGAGGACACCTGCGCACATTCCTTTCCAGTAAAACTATCTCGAGTTTTGATGCGCTTACTGGAGCAAACCAAACTAATGCCACAGCAGCAAATACCTTTGTGGAGAACTGTGAAAAATAACGAACCACAAAAGGTGGAACCTGTGGGGGCGAGTGGTCTTAGACCCCGCCCCCCACAGGTTCTAGCCTATGCGCTGAGTGAATAGCGCTAGCCCTAGTACTCCTTGTTTCAGCCTTCCGCCGGAATAACCCCAATCACGGGGTTCCATTCGCGGGGATACGCTCGGCGA
>BNJU01000927.1_pt1 | contig 90726 bp, 112 predicted proteins | sample 8539281 | NCBI WGS metagenome assembly BNJU01 (sample SAMD00202456, study PRJDB9452) | human saliva metagenome | isolation source: human saliva | place: Japan
GAAGTTACGTATTGTTCTCTTTTAAAAATTTAAAAGCCCCCACCATCTGAGTGATTAAAAGACCGGTAAATATTACATGAATAGATATTCAATAAGACATAGCTGTAACTGAATATGGAGTTTGCCGAAGCAGAAGGTTAAAGCAATCATATATAATACAAAATATGAAAGACTTTTATGAACCATGAAAATGCTTCATAAGCTTTTACCTCCACCGTTGGTATGTCTTGATGATTTTACTGCAGGTCCGGTAATTTAGACTTACTTTCCTGCTCTGATAATCTCTTTTTATCTTACCTTTTATTGCCTTATATTCTCAAAACCATCCTATATTTTACGTTACGGAACGCAATAAATAATCATAGCTCATTCTACCTTATTGAAAGTTTATACATCACTTTTAAACCAGAGTGTTTCCAAGATGACTTTTATCCGGAAACGGACAACAGAATAGCCGGTTGAGAAACCCGAACTAAACTTATCTTTAATCTTTTGCAGAAGACAATATCCATACGATCATCGATCTTATCCATCTTCCGTCTGATGATAGCCCATCTTTTCGTACAAATGAAGATTCTGGTTTTGTGTAGTATCGTGTCCAAACACCAGTGATGACAGCTATGTATTCGTTTTATCATATCATGCTTGGGCATATCTCTTTATTCCTGATACCCGCATAATCCAGATTGAGATATTCGTTTCGCCGCGTCTTGTCAATCACGCGAACGACACCGACATTTTCATTTTCAGCAACAATAAAATAATAAACAGTCCACATTGTTCAGTCTTGCAATGATTTTCTCCAGCCCTCCGCACCCGGACTCCATATCATAGTCTTGATATTTATCCAACAATTCCGAAAAGCTTTGATTTGCATTTCCATATGGTTTGCAAATCCTCCTGGCAGCCGCTTTTCTAATGAAACTGTCGCCATTGAGCCCCTTTATTTACGTGAATACCTTCTGATTGTTGTTTCAGCTTCATTATGTCAAGAATCCACAGTTTACAAAATAAAGCTCATTACCTATGTCATAAAGAAATCAGATACAACATAATATTTATAGTGTATTTACTTCCTTGTACTTAAAATTGAAAAAGCTAATTCAGCATGGACAAAATACTTTGAAAGTGTTAAGCTCATCATTAGGTTAAACGAGACTAATGCGGGTTACTTGTTACATCATTATCTCGATCTCATTATGTTTTATTTCTCAGTGTGGAGCTCCTTGCGGCATGTACTCAGTAGCAGAGCTGAGTGCCTTGATGAGCTTGAAGCGGTGCGTGTAATGAAATACAAAGGAATCTATTTTAGCTTATTCCGGTTTGTTTCTGAAAACCGATGGTAAAAGTTCCGGGAAGGATAAAGACGAAAGAAAGCTTTACAAAAAGCGACGTATCTTATATCGGGAAATGCTGGAAAACACGGATGATATCGGGAGGGTAGAACCTCACGGCTCACAATATTTATTCCGCCTATGTTGTCTACCCAATGTATGCAGGGCCGGTAAGCTTTTCGGTGGAGGATTTTAGAGAACAATCGCCAGCGGCTTTATGGACAAATCGCGCTTTCATCAGAAAAGCCATGAGCTCCATGGATTTCAATAAAGAGACGGATATGAAGAAATTTCGCCGAAAGAATGCGCCACCAAGGCGGAAGAATGGGCGAGGCGCATCCGGAATATCGGATAAAACCTGGGATTTTCATCTGATGAAAAAGCGGCACAGGACGGCTTTTATTATCACTTCAACACGATGCCGCTGGAGAAAATTCCTGCAAGAGAGAGATGTGGCTACCGTGATTTGCTGCCCTTGTGCTGTGACATTGACCACATTGCGGTAGAGACGAAACACAAGGGTGTATCGAAAGGAGAACAGACACTGGCAACGGGCGGCACAATCTGCGATTACTGGTTCGTAAAGTGACAGAAGAATCTGGCTAGTCCAAACAGCCTAATGGGTTCCTTGAGGAGAAATACTTAAACTGATGCGGCACGCGCTTCGCGAAGCAATACTCGTTAAAAGAAAGTGGAAGACTAGGAGGCACATTGCCATGGCTGTTATTTGTTCTATTTATTCTTTTGCCTTTTGTCATTTGCTCTCGCGCTCACGGCTCTCTCTTTATCTTTATCTCTCTTTGGAGCTCATCGTGACGAGAAGTACCGAAATTGGTTTTATCGTATCGAAGGCGGAAAGCATGCAGGATCGAATTCACCGCGTGGAAATTAGAAAGATAGGGATCAAACGACGATGCGCTGGAAAGCAGAGTCTTTCCATTTTCCTCAGGGAATGCTTCTAAGCTTTCTTATGCTTATGTGTTCTTTCACTCGCCCAAAGCCATGCTGGCTTTCTTCCGCAGCTTTTAAACTGGTGCAGGCGCTGGTTGTCATCTGCTTTGTGACGAAAAAGAACTGACAATATTGGAATGTAGGCTCCTCTCCAAAGGACAAAAAGAAGCTACTATTCTGCGCTTTTGCCCGTGAGCGGATGCTTTCATCATCGAGCTCGGTTCTGCTTCTTCTTTTCGTGTAGTAGCTTGGAGCAAACCTGCTGGTTTCACATTTTCGTTTTCATAGATTTATCCCCAAAGCCTGTCATCGTCATTTCCACCTGTTGCGGCGTTCCATTAAACGATAATACCTCTCGCCACAGCAAAGGGGATTACAGTGATGCTTTCCGTTCAAGGGAAACATTTCCACAATCTATGCTCCTTCTCATGAACACCACCACATTCCTTTCATAGACAATGGCAAAAGCTCGCCATAACATCCACATCAATCCCCTCTGCTAAATTCCATAAAAGCTCTGTGTCTGATATTTCTGCTTTAGGATTTTTCCGGCTTCAGCTCTCATCGGATAAAATATTACGAACGCGGTCAACATCCGAGGAAGAGTATCATCAGGTCAATGTCATCAAAGGAGGGGACTATCTTTTGCAAATAAAAGCATCATAGAACCGCCTCCAATGCTCTATTCAATCCGCTCTTCCTTGAAACGATGTAGCAATTCTTTTTAATAAGTCGATTTTTCTTCTAAATTAAGCATAATCCATCTTCATTTGTATTGGCCTAATATCAATACATACATTTATAAGCTAAAATCAAGTTTCCCCCATAGCCAATAACGCAATCATTGATGTGTACGCTGCTCTTCATAGATTTGAGAAATCACTGTGTAAGTAATGGTGCCATCTGTACGGTTGTATTTAGTTGTTCTAGCGCTTTGGGATCGATCAACTTCAATACGATCACTCACATTGGCGGGTGAAAGCATGAAAACGCTCCATAACACTCCTCAACAGAATTATAAGAACGAAACTGGAACAATACGCATTTGCCTTAAAGCCAGTTTAAAACACACCTGGCTAAATTTCCTTCACACGTCTTCGTCGTTCTTCCCCTCCGGAAAATAACGACCGAATACCCATTTCTGATTCTTTTGAATGCCTTGATTAATTACTTCTGTTGACTTTTGATATCATCTCGTCTAAAAACAGACATCCCATATCCGCGAAACCATTTGCGATAAAACTGGATTTTAATCTCACTTTTTCCCACGAAAATCAATGGCTTCTCCACATGTACCAACCATTATTAAGCTGTCAAGAAAGTGCTTCTATGATTTCCAATATAAACCGCAGGTTCATCGCCATATGGTACAGCCTTGAATATCCTAATTCACGCCTAATAATTTGAGTATCGCTATTATAAGCTATACAAAAATTTGCGTCATGTTCACTTTTCTTATCCTTGTGTTTCAAATGATGAATCAATCTTATCGAGATAAGAATATATCATAGCAACAAAATACAAAAATGCAACAGCTGTCTCTTAGCAATCTCCATTTCCACTCGCATCTCATGCGAGCAGGCACAAACAGTAATAACAGTCTCCATAAATGACTAACGAAAGTCTATATATCAGTATTGCATAAGTAACAACTTTCATTTAAAATATCTTGCACTGTTTTAATGCTAACTTGCAGCCGCCGCAACTCTCTTTAAGAGGTACACACTAAAATATTTTATTTTCATTAATCCTACCTCCATCATGGCATACTGTCGCAAACTATTTAGGAAATGGTAAGGACTGTAAGCATTCCATGTCTTACAAATTCCACCTCATTAAAGCAGAAGTTCTTTGAAAATCAAAGGGCTTTCTCCACTGCTTCTATCTCCCGGAACCAGCTGCCTGTTCGAGGCTGCACTTTCATGCGGAGCCAATCTCTCCTCACACAAAACCCACATGAAGGAGATAAAGGGCAAAATAATTAATATCTAAGGTGCTGGATAACATACCTTTTCTGGCTTCTTCTCCTCGAAGATGTCTATAGTAAAATACCAGTATTTTCATATATATTTCACGATAGCTTTTTGTATTTAGTCTCTCAAACATCTCTTCTATACTCTGCTCATATACTCTCTGTCTCCTTGAAGTCCGGGGAAGAATCTGTTCTACTTCCTCTCGTACTCTCCTCGGTGGATTGTAGGATATCTTGAAACAGCTTTCTCATGTTCCGCCCCGGTAAATCTAGTGCTACTGGATACATTTTCCAGCACTCCTCCCAAGCTCATAAAATCCGGAAGACTGAATACACTGTGTCTTTTAATGAGATTTATATTTCTAAGAATCCTTGATAAGCCCAAGCACCCGGAATACCTCCCGAAGATATTCTCATCCGCACTGAAATAGTCATATAGGCATCATACTCATTCATGCTAAATAAATCTTCTTATTTTGAATGTCAAAGCCCATCCGATGAATAGTCATAAAAATATCTCCAAGACAATAAAACTAATCTGCTGTAAAAGCAAAGTCCGCCTAGTTTATCATACTAAGCTTCCCATTTTGAATCGTCTTGTTTATCATATAGTTCTTTACAATATTCATTACTGCCGCCTTGCTTTTTAGGCTAAAATTTCAACAGTCAATGCTGTACAGCATATCCTTTAGCTTTTCATTCCATAGGTCTAACTCTCACAAGAATCTTCTTTTGCCCTGAACCTATCTCTTGGATAATCCACATAAAAAGTCCTTCTCCTCATATTAGTTTTTCTCATGAATATAATGAATATTCAATTTTTCTTTAGAGTCTTTCCCTAAAGTCACTCTGTCTGAATAAACCTGTATTCTTCCCTTAAGCCCTTCAAATACAGAAGCTGAGGTGAGCTTTGAACCTCATCCAAAAGATTAATACCGGATAAACGTACTTTTTCAGACACTATCCCTTTATAAGCTCTCCACCTTTTCTTTTGTAGGTCACATATTTCTATCAGATAAGTCCGAAGAGATAATTGCAAATACTTTAGAACTCGGCTTTTTAGCAAACGAAACAGTTCATATAGAAGTCCAATTTTCGTGCAGTGAAAAGGCTTCATAATTACTGAAGTCAAAAAGCTGATACTGCCTTTCCCTTCACCGGCTTTTGAATGAGATTGAAGATTGTTTAGCTCATCCTGAGGCACTCTGCGCAAGGGTATGATTATGATAGAGAATTCACTGAGGGCATGCAGAAAGCTTTCTCGCTTCCTCAAATTTCATTTCTTCAGCTTTAAAAGAATCTATTCTATGGCTAATAAATGTAGGCATAAGTCCCCTATCACTCCGTACTCCATACAGTCTAATCCCCATAACAGTCCTTCCGCATCTTTCTTTTCAACCATGCAGGCTTATAGCAAAGAAGCCGTTAGAGATTGTTATAAGCGTACAGCTCTTTCCTTCGGATTGAATACAGGATTGATAGATATTGAAAACAACTGCACTCAAACAGATATGGTTTTAAAATCTTCTGCAAAAAGCTGTACCAAAGAAAGAGCCTCTCCTTCATACGCTCTAAAGCCTTAATCAATGCGGTTTGCGTGATCCTCTGAGAGCAGATCATATAGAAAACTTTCCCTGCTCAAAAACAATAGAACGCAGATAGGGAAGTTCTTCTAAGTCCAGAAATGCAGCCCTCCTGAAATATGTTTTTCTGAACTCTCTATTCTAGAGTAATCTTTATTAATGACAGAAAACTGAAACTCGGCATTTAGCTCATTGGTGTTAGAATGTTCCATTCCAAATACCTCTTTTCTTTAATCTGTTTTACATCTCCATATCCAGGGGTATGCAAGTCACTTGACACAAATACGGAATTTCCACTATTTTCCCCATCCGCACTGCGTCTTTAGGGTTTAGCCTTCGGTCAGAGAGAATATTGATGACAATAGCCTGTTTTTCCTCACAGCTTCAGCTTATGAGGATCTTTCCGTCTACTCCAACCACTTATTGCCTTTTCCATAGCTTTAAAAATCAATATAAATTTCGCATTTCAGATGAAAAATCAGCACTGAAATGTTTTCAGAAGTTCTAGTAGCTCTCATGAAAATATTTTTCAGTATATATTTTCCATCACCTCCCCCAAAGCCCCCTTATAGATATTATTGAAACAATGGAGAGCCAATAAATATTCGTTGGGCAGCAAAATCCGTGGCATATCCCTTTTGCCTGAAATATTTTCCTCTCAATCCGGAAAATACAGAAGAGCTCCTGTAATTGTACTCTTTCCGACATTTTCTGTGAAGGTCATACCGAATTTTACAAAATATTTTTGCTGTAATCCTCTTCCTGTTTATAGGAATAGTTGTCTCGTTTTCAGGTGCTCGAAAATAAAGACCGGAAAAGATATCCTGCTTTTAAAAACCTTCTTCGGACAGCGTTGTTTCTTAAGACTAAGATTTTCAAATCTTTCCAATCCTGAATACTGTTCTCGCTCCAGCGTCGTTTCAAATCATGAAATAATCTGCATGATTTCAAAGAGCTGTGATTCGCTAGATTTCGCCGCTGTACAGGGTTTTCCGGTTTTTCTGTCTTCCTTATGTTTTAGATAGTTCTACAATCGTCGAAACCCGATTCAGCCTTTTTCCAATCTTTAGATAAGTCGTATTTTCAAAAATGTCTTCATCCACATAGACATGAATCTCCTTATTAGTCCGGTACGACAAATTTCTTTCCGACGGCTTGAAGCAAGTTCTTGATAGCATAATTATGAAGGATGGACAGTCATACAGATATGCTGAATCTGCCAAGTCCCCCGGAAAGATTTCCAAAGGCCTCGATGAAAAAGCAAGACCATCTATACGAGAAAGTTCTCTGCTCCATAAGAAATTCATCTTGAAAAATAAACTTGACTACATCTTTTTCAGGGATACTATTATTCATATCCAGATTTCACGATCAAGTGGCGTAGGGCTTTCCAGATAAATACACATCAAAGTCCTTCTCTCGAGCATATGGTTAACCTTACAACTTCCAGATTCTCAGGCACCTTATATTGCAGGTTTTGTCCAACACCAATGGTAATATAGGAAGATAAAACAGCATCTTTTTCTCCCTTAGATAGTCGCTCTTTAACTCTGCATTGCTTTGTCTATAGTTCCTCTGGTACGAAGGCAAAAATCAAATCCTCCCGGCTTTTTGGCAGTAGTTTTCTTCCTGCCATCTTTGCTTTTCTCAGATTTCTGTCGTCAAATTTCTTAATCAGATTTATGTCAAAGGATCTTTATTCCTGTCAAGCTTATTGTTAAGACATAAAAAGATCTCAGATTTTCGTTATAAAATAAATTTTCAGCGCTTTTATTACTGTAAAAATTGACTGCTGCATACTTTGTCCAGAAAAATATCTCCAGTTTTTCCTGTATATTTTTGGAATGACAGGACTGAAAAGATGTCCTTGGTTATCCGGGAATTTTCTCATAGGAAATCGCTTCCATGAATCTTTAGCTCTGATATCCCTCTATGTCCCTTTTCAAAATGCTCTCCCAGCCTTTTTCGATCTGCCTCATCCATTTATAATACCCGGCTTGCAGCATTCTTTTGCAAAATACCTAAATCATAATTTCCCACACTGTATCCAAGCTTCCGTTGCAGAAATACCGAACACCTTGGCCTCGCTATATGAAGAAGAACCTTCCGGAGAATTTTGGAAAATCATAAAGTAAATCTAGAATTTGTAAGTGGTTCAAAATCGTCCTCACAATAGCGAAACCTTCTCTCATAGACAGAGGTCTAAAACTCCTTAGTTCTCCTTTCTCTTGCAAATTATTTTGACGATCCTTTTTCCTTTTTCCTAAGCTCTGGTCCTGATAAAACTAGGGGGGTATAAGTATTGTGTAATCTTTTATCAAGATGAACCCATTTAAAACGAAGCCACTGTACTTTTCACTAGGCAATCATCTTCTTCCTCTTCTCCTCCCTTTAATTGCATATAGTTTCAACTAAAGTTCCGGAGATGTATTGAAAAATAACTGATGCGTGCTTTTACTGCGCTTAGCAAAGAAATAAGCCGCATTCTTTCTCCGGCTTTTCTTTTTGTAAATTCCAGCCAGTTCTGTTTTCGCTTTATGGTCCACCTTCACCTGCATAAAGGATTTATCTCCGGAGAAAATAGAGTGGAACTGTAAATCTGTGAAAAAGAAAAATTTCTACCTTTGTCCTGTGTACTTTCTTCTCCAGTCCTAAAAGTTGTATTGCATACTAAAATTATCATGCGTTTTGCTGGAAAAGCTCTTTTCAAATCTTCCAGAATTCACACAGGTTTTGGCTCCGGAATCTAAATACTGTCTCTGCAGCGTAATCGGTAGTCAATGCTAGGGAAACTCTTTTAATTTTCAATGGGAATAAATTTTGTAAACAAATCAATAGAGTTAATCTTTATGTTCACAGCCGTCCTATCAATCTGCTGTAAAGGTATGGACTTTCAATGAATCCATCAATAAAATGACCGCATTGTCAATAATCTTCATGGGTATAAAAAGGTATGAAGGCTCAATCAATGTAGAATTTCTAAAAAGAATTTGTCCATAGACATAAATTCGTTTTTCCTGGTAAAAACAGCAGGATAAAGCCTCCCGATCCATTGATACTCATTGGCTATTGCTTTTAATTTCTGTCCGGAAGTTTTGAAGGAATTTAATTCATCAATCAGTAATTTGGGAAAGCCGGTTCCTTCTTTTCCGAATATCATTTTCAATATCTTGATAAAAAGTCAAAGGATTCTTCCTTCTATCGGATTCCTCATTTGCTTTATTCAGAAACTGATAGAACTGAGCAGGGCTTTAAACTCAGGACTTTGATGATGTGTTTCGGATATCCTCTTGATATGCAGTATATACAGACGAGCTCTATGGATAAGAACATCTGCATTGCATCAATTTGCATACAAAGCTTATCAAAGTCACCGGTATTTCTTTGCTAAAATGCTTTCAGCTCATCAGCGGGAAGATTTTTCTAGATTGCAATCAAAGAAAATTTAGAATTCATTCTCTTTGTTATAGTTTTCTGCACAAATTCTAAAACATTAAAGGTCTTCCCTGATCCTGTTGTCATATCAAGAAGAAATAAGCTCATTTTTCTGGACTTGCAAAACTTTCATCCATTGCCTCCTTCATCTCATACACCCTCCTTGCGTATCTCGAATTTTCCATATTTACTGAATAAAGTGTCTAGTAGACTGCGCTTCACAAGCTAGCTCTCAGAGTTTATTATATCTTTTTCTATCTTGCCCTGGCTATATCCGTATCTAGTACGTCGCTTACCAACTTCTTTATAAAGTTCTTTAAAGAAGCTTACTCTTAGCATACATCACTTCATTATCCTCTTTAGTGTCCATCTCATGCTTTCTTTATGGTATGCCTCAAGCTCCCAAACACCTTTTGCCTTTTCCCTCTACTGAATAGAACAGGTCCTCATCTATGTACGCATCGGAATCTGAGAATGAGTTTCAATTATATTTTTATACTAGATCTCTATTATCGATCTGATCCTGTACTTACGAAAACCCTTGATAAATTTCTAAGGTGGCTATACCTCCTTTATCTTTCATTACTTCTATTATCATCTTTTAGTGTCATCTGCTACCTCCTTATGATATGCTCTAAGCCCCAAACACCTTTTGCCTCCTTCTACTGAATAGAATGATATCTTCATCTATGTACGCACTCAGAATCTGAAGAATGAGTTTTCAATTATATTTTATACTAGATCTCTATTACTGAACCACATTAGAAAAACTCCTTGATAAATTTCCTCTATGTGGCTTCTTTACTCCTTTATCTTCCATTACTTCTATTATCATCTCTTTTTAGTGTCATCTTTGCTACCTCCTTTATGATATGCTCTTACACCAAATACTTTTACCTACTTCTTCTACAGAATAAAATATATCCTCCTTCTTTCCTTCGATTATAAATTTCATCCATTTCACTATGTGTATTATTTTTATTAGCGTTTCTCTCCTATATTATAATATATTTCTTTTATTCTAATATTTTCGATAAAGCTTCCAACTCTATTTTAATTTCTTCAAAACCTTTAGGGCTCATCTCAGTCAAAATTATCGATCATTATCTTTTAATCATTTTCTATGGCATTTTGAATCTCCTCATGCCAGTGATAAAATTTCATTCTCACTATTTTGTTCTTGCCTCATTGGCTATACTGAACCCATATTTCCTCTCTGTACCTGTTCATAGGTATTTTTGTTTTGCTGTGCATGATATATAATTCCTGAGATTTTACCTGGTGTAAAACCATACTTTTCAAGAGCTGCGTGAATTTCACTGTTGTCACCTCCTTCTGGCTACTTGAAACTTTGTAAATACCTAAAAGTTCTTTTAAACTTTCCAGGTAAAATATCTTTTCCCATAGTGTTCTCCTTCTTTTGGTAAAATTTCTTGTTTTTCATATACTACGCATGATATCATCTAAACTTCATTTGTCAAACGAATTTTTAAAGTTTTTATTTTTATTTATTCGCAATGTTTTTGAAGCTTTTTGCATTCTTTTTAATCACTTGAATTTTTCCTTTATAGGTATTAAATCCAATATTTTATCTTATCCGATATACATGCGTCATAAAGCATTGACTTTATTCAGCACACATAGTAATCCACTAATCCTTTACTATTTTGAAAAATACTGGATATCTTTCAACTCTGAATTATGGGCAATCACCCATAAAATCTTTCAATTACACGCCCTCTGCAGTTCCATCTCTCTCCTATGAGATACTCACTGTGCAATTTTTCCTGCACAGTTATTTTGTATAAGATTTCAACATTTTAAAGTTTCTGAATTTTGATTTAATGTTTCTAAACATTTTCGCTTACTGTGTATATGTGATTCTTAGATTCACCTGTTTGCTTGTATAACACAATGATAAATCAAAAATTAGAAGCTGATGACATAATCGTCTTTATATATAAAAACAGCCACTATTTCCAAATGAAAAACATTGGCTGTTTTTCCTTTTCAAAACTCTCATCAATAGTCTCTCTAAGAAACAACTTCTCTCCTGGATCAGACTCTTCATAATCTTCTTCAGTATACACATCATCACTGGTTCTTTCCATCCACCACCTGACAGAAACGCAGGTCTCCCACGGCGCTGAGGAGCATTCCTGCTTGTCTCAAGAGAGTCCCAGATTCTCCTGTACTCTTTTCATTCATGATACGTACCGCATGGAAAACCGCTTTTTCTATCTCTTCGTGGGAGTAGATTACACCGCAAATCTCTTCATTTTCCAGCATAGGGGTTTCAATGCTGATTCCCCTTAATCACGGACAGTCTGACCTTCACCTCTGCGGAAATTTCCCACACCGCTAACCATCACTTCTCCATCTCCCATAGCAGCGTGCACATCTCCTAAGGAGAAGATAGCGCCCTCATGGAATACAGGAAAATAAAGGCTGTCCCCAACTTTAATGCGCTTGTTGTCCATGTTTCCGCCATGGCAGCCCTGGTGTACCGCAGTTGATGGAAGCATTTTTCCGGCGCAACACCGATAACACCAATCATGGGCGTAACTTCAAAAACAAGCTTTGTCGTTGAAAATGAACCTTGCCCTCTTCCACCTTAATCCGTTTTACAGACTCTTCTTCACCAAAGAGCCAAGAACGCCGTTATCCGGAAGGGCACTACATTACCCCTGCTTATCCAAAGCGATTTCCAGGATTTCCACCTGAGGACATCTCCGCCTTTGCATTCTGCACATAGACAGGGCTGGTGGCGGATTGATACGGTCCCAGTTCAAAGCCCGATGCATGTTCCTCTTCACTAAGCTGATTATCAAAGCAGTCATGGGTACGAAAAATGACGGTTTTCTCCGTCCATCACCTCCACTACGCATTCATTTTTTACTGTCAAAGGCAAATACCTCTATTATTTTTCAATGATTTTCATAGTTTTACCCTTCATCCGATTTTTCCTAGGGCTGATTCGGCCTTTTGATTCCATACAATTTGAGAAAAACGGATGATTCTCCTTTCTGTCAAAGCATTTTACATGTATCTTGTAAGGATACATTAGATACGAAAATTTTGCATGTTATTCTTGAAAACAGATTGAACAGCCTTCAAAAAAGAAAAGAAGAATCCCTGCCCAAAGCCCCACTGCCAGCTATACTGGAGAAGTCTGAATACAAGAAGGAGCGTAAAGCAATGACTCTTACAAAAATGGAATGTCTCCAACTGTCACGGCACCTTGCATATTCCGGAGGGAATGAAGGAAGCTTCGTGACCTGTGAATATTGTAAAACCAAAGTTCACATCGAGCCCTAGCGCCGAATATCACCCAGAACATTCATATCGATAATGTCAATATGAGGCAGCAGAAGCACCCTCCGGCAAGGCAGGAACTCAATGCCGTGCAGACGGTTGCGCCTCGTTGGCATACTTCTATTTATCACCTTAATGCTTTTTCGTCAGCAATACTTCGTGCGCCCTCATAAAGCGTTACTCTGACGACGACGAAATTTCGGACTGTACCGGAGGATGAAACTGCAAAAGCTTTCAGAAACGGCCTCGGAAAAAGCTTGAAGGATATTACAAGGAGGATTACAACTCTCTTGCTTTCCTGTCCATTCATGAAGCTCAGCAAGGCCGGTTCCGACCAAACGGAGAAGTGGCAGTTTGATCTATGCAAAGTCTATGAATGAGGACGGCACGGCAAGGACCCGGAACGCTTTATTTTCCTATCACTGATACCATCGATGAAGCGGATATGCAGGTTTTTACAGGCCTGATTAAGCTCTCCCTTGGTTATCAGGTGCACTGACTATAGTGCCAACGCTGATGCGAATACCCTGAAGAGTCTGACCAATCTCCGCTATTTTTCCGGAGAATATGAGGATTTTCGAACTCGCGATAGCTTTTCGCGAGTCCCTGAACAAATTCCTGGACTCTACAACATTATCTCTGACGATGATGCTACTGGTGATTCTTTACCCGGACAGAGGATGCAGAGGGAGAAGACCAGGACGCGCCTTTAAAGCATTTTCTCTTCTTGAAGAGCCTCACCTTCATATCGATGATGACTATAATGAAGCGCTTCGTTCTCGAAACTTTCTCCGAAGCTCAAGACGCTGCTCTGAGCTAATGTGACAAAAGCCCCATGGATCTTTCTCCCCTTTCTCTTTAGCAGCCTAAACAGTCTCGGACCTCTTGGGAAACAGGAGATAGTTCCGTGGAAAATGTTGCCGTACTTTCCGGCATGCCCCAGCTGGAGCGGCTTTCTCACGGAATTTAAAGATGAAAGGACTTGAACTCGTGCAAAAACATGCCGAAATTAAAAATCCCTAAGTTTAGTAGACCTTTCTAATTTTGAATTTGGACGGGTTTATCGGGACATCTTTCCTTAAACAGCCTCCATTGACTGCTCTTCCTCGGAAAAATGTTAGTGCCCCTCAGCACCCTTAGTTCTTTACAGACGCTTTCCTTCGGCATCACACATATCAGCTTCCTGATTTACATGGCTTAAGCGCCTTGGGAAAAATGTGAACTGCTATTCCGCATCGAGATTCCATTGCCCACATGCCTTCCATAAAGACGCTGACAATCCATAACTATAGTATCGAATACAGTGCAGATTTTTCTGCAGGGAATGAATGTATTAACGGATTTAATCATTGTGGAAACGGCATTATCTGGTGCGGTTCAGCTGGACTTGGGACCTATCCTTCGGACACTTCCTGCCTTACACATCTGGAATTCCAGGATTTGCCCCTTTGATAAATATATGATTAGTACCCAAACTTTTTACAAATAACGAGATAAAGAGCTTATTTTCTCTCCGAACAAAGTCGCTCATCCAGTGACTATCCTGTTCTTCCCTGTTTCTCTAAGCCACATGGAGGACGACAACACGGTAGGAGAGCCTGACCCTCACAAACGCAACACTCAAGAATTTGGATGATGAATCGGAAGATTTTTTTCCACTAATGCAAAGTCTTTCTCTCTCATTACAAGGCCTTAAAGAGTCTGAATATCAGTGACAATAAACTGCAAAAGCCTGGATTGTCTGGATGGCCTAGTACCACCTGGAGGAGCTGGATTTTCGAATAACTATGTCTCCGACATTTCCGTTCTTCGGAATCTTCCCAAACCTAAAGAAAGGTGAAATGAGCGGAAATCCCATCGTAAATGCGGAGCTGCTGCCGGATGGTGTAGAGGTAGTGAAATCAAATTATTTGTCACAGATAATGTGAACCGCACTGCATAATTTCTATATGTTTTTCCGTGATACGAAATACAATTCTATTTTCATCAATACGAACGTCTCAATAGCCACTGAGGTCTCCCTTCAGTGGCTCCGGTTTTCCCTATACATTGAGTAGCCATTAATCCACCTCAATCGATCATGTTCCTTTACTGTGCCTCTTTTCCTGAACGTACACTCTCGATACGTCTAGCTCCTTTATATTACTTTCACTATAAAAATGGATCCACGGAAACATCAAAAAGGAATTCTATGTTCCTTCCACCTTCTTTGCAAATATGGTAAAAAGCAGCACTCATGCTGAGTCCCAGTTCTGTATATACCTGCTCCATATCTCTTTTATCTTCTGCATCCAAACGAAAATTCACATTTACCGCCTGTCCCATAGCTTCTCTTCCTTTTCTTATCGAAAAATTTTGTTTTTTTCTATTGTAACGCAAATGTAATGAATATTGCAAATATATTTATTTCATTATTTTTCTAAGCTACTATAAACCGGTAAAATTGAATCATCATTTTTATCCTATGAATTTTACATTTTTGAAGAGATAGATTACTTTAAAATCATTTCTTACGGCAAAGATTGCTATAATTTAATGCATGTGGTATTCTTTTCTACAGAAGCTAAAATGTGAACTTGTAAAACAATATATGAGGAGAAAATGAGAAAAAGAGCAAAAAGCATTAGCATTACTTCGGCATTATCTTTGCAGCTTTTCACCTGTGTTTCTGCAGCAACTATCGCAAATGAGACGGTACTGTCTGAAGGAATAAAGCAAAAGTTTTTCCGGAAGAAAAAGAGTACAACTTATTCTGAAAACGTGATGGAAGAAAATGCACTTGAAGAAACGTAGCATGGATGTAGTCGAAGAAAAATGAAGTCGAAAAAGAAATTACAGAAATAGAGTCTGAGGCTACGAGAAGAGAACGCATTTTATGCCGAAAAAGAACTTTCCGGTGTGCTTATTACGCAGGCTGATTCCGGGTATTTTCAAAAGGACGCGACTTTACGAGGTAAGAAAGTCTCTAAAGTCGAGGAACAGAAAGTGGATTCCACTGTAAAACAGAGAAACTTGAGGAGGATAAGCAAAATCTTCATAGAGCATCATTTTTGATATCAGTGTCTGGATCAGAACGGGAGAAGAAATACAGCCGGATACTGCAAAAGGAGAGTGAAGGTCAGCTTTTTCAAAGCTTTTCTTTTTCTGGAGGAAAATGCGGAAAAGCAGATTTCCGTGTTTCATCTGGACAGTGTTGATGCAGCGGCAGAAAAGTTAGAGACAGAAAAATAGAGGAGAAAGAAAAATGCAGTAAAGGTATCGGCAGAGCATTTCTCCGTATTTGCCGTTTCTTTGGTTGAGAAAGAAAACTCTTGGAAAGAGCTTGCTTATTTGTCAGATACGATAGCGGTGGAGTTAGAGACTAATCATTATCCATGAACTGCTTCATCAGTGTTTATCGCTGCAGAGTGATACTGGAGACGAATCCCACCGTTATTGGCATAGTAGCATGACGCTGATGGACAACTCGCTATTGAGGCCTTGCACGAAGGAACAGCCAAACTGCTTGTAACCAAAAAATGGGGCGAGGGGAGCTAACAAAAGAGAATTTAAGATTATCGTACAGAAGGCACCTCTAAGTGGAAGACTAGGAAAGCAAATTGAATATAGTTTAAGCGGCACCGAAATGATATGACTTGACACTCCGTGGAAGAGGGGAAACGGATGCAAAGTAAAGTGGCTCCTGGGAACCCTATAGGAATAAGATCTCGCAAAAGTGATGATAGAAGAAGGATAGAAAAAGCTGAATGTGGTGTGTCAGCCTTTGGACATATGGACTATTTGGAGACAGTGAGTCTTCCCTCTGCCCTTAGGAAATACGTACCCATGCCTTTTATGATTCGAAAAACTTGGGGATGTCACGATTCCGGCTTTCCGTGCGGAGGATTGGAGAGGAGGCATTTTACAAGTTTAAAAGGAAATAGAAAAGAAAAATACGATTATCAATCATTCTCCGGTATTTATGAGTCAGAAAAAGGCTGGCACTATAATCCGGATTATACTTCTGTACAAACTAAACTGCTCAGGAAGATGAAAAATGGAGAAAAGAAAAGGAATATTTCTTTTAAAAATGTGAATTTTTATACGCTTCTGGAAATCAATAAATATTTTGAGTTTGAAGTAACAGGTAAACCATATATAAACTTTTTCTGTATAAGACAGAAGATCCGAAACGAAGTGGTTAGTATACAGAATTTACTAGATGACAGTGGAAAAATTTAAGAGGAGTCTGAGTTTGGGATATCTGACATACGATGCCCAAATGTCTAGGTTCCCTGAAGTCAGATAAGATATTCACTTCTTATCTATTTGATTTTTGAGGGACACAGCACTTTCCTTTTTACCGGGGCACACTCTACTATTGTACATTTTTAATGGATCTGGGAGGCCGCAGAGCCCATCTAGTGAGACACAATTGTTGCAAAAAGTGATTAAGGGTATCGGATGAGGCCCGCTTACCAAGTGTCGACGGGAATTTTTAGCTGGCAAATAACAGAGAAAAGAAACCCTATACGGTTGCAATAAACGGCAGTGACGGATGTAGGTCTTACTGCAAACGGAGAACTTCGCTCATGGAATAAGCTCTTGAATGCTCTAGGAACGAGAGCGCATCTGGAATTAAGGGGAAATATCACTGCCTTGACTCCATGCCTTGGCGGGCGTCGATTACATTAAGAAAGGCTTAGTGTTGCCGGATTCTATCGTAGAAATAGGGATCTCTGTTTTTCTGAGAAATCGATAGAGGGCAATCTTGTCTTCCCAGAATTTAGAAAAATAGGAATTCCGCTTTTGTAATCTTTCTATAAGGGAGATTTATCCTTACCGGCCGGACTGGAAAGTATCGGGGAAAGCGCTTTCAGTGACTTGAAAGAGGCGAATACCATCACGATTCCCACCTCCGTTACGCATATTGGGGCAGGTGCTTTCTGAAGATAAGATGAATTTTATGGAAAGAATCGTAGTAAATCACTCTTCCCTGAAAACTTGGTACACGATATGTAAACCCGCTTTTTACGGATTACACAACGATGATTCCGGGAAGCGCTGATTCCTTCTAATTCCGGAAGCTGGCAGAGCGGCTCCGGCGGAGGCAGCGGTTCAGGGTGGCAGTGGAGGTTCCAGTGGGAGGAAGCGGTTCGGGCGGTAGCAGCGGGATCATCGATGGTTTTGAGGGCAGACCGCAATCTGCCGTCCAACGTAAACTGGCAAAGAGACGCAAAGGCTGGTGGATTCTGAATCCTGATGGAACCTATCCTGAAGGCACAGTGGTTATGGATTAATAATCGTTGGTACTATTTTTAATCAAGAAGGCTATATGTTCACCGGCTGGCTTTTCTATAACAATGCCTGGTATTATTTTGAAGAAAAATGAAGGCAGTGAATAGGAAAGATGAGCCTTGGCTGGACGGAGATTGCGCTTCTTGGTATTACTTCAGTGAAGAGGTCGGTGCGGAAAATGGCAAGATGCGTGCTCGGTTGGCAGGGAGCTTAAAGGTAAGTGGTACTCATCTGAACCCCTCAGGCCGGAGCGGATAACGGAAAGATGCTTTTCAACACCAAGGTGGACGGCTATATTCTTGGCACAGATGGTGCTTTGGCAGACAGCGTAGGCAGATTATGAAAATCCTGTGCTAGTAGATTCCTTCAAAGGCAGCCTCTCCAAAGAAGCGGGCGAAGCTATAAAAAGCGGTATTTTACGGATAATTCCTAATGCGGAGGTTTTGATTTCTCCTCTGGCAGACGGAGGAAGGCACCGTGAAACGCTGGTGGAAGTCTTTAGAAGCTTGAAACAGTCCGCAAAAGGGCCGTTGTTTCAGGAAGTGGAAGCTCATTATGGTATCCTCTCTGAATCGGAGAAATTCCAAGCGAAATCAAAATCGGATACCCACCGGGAAACGCTGCCTGAAAGATCCTCAGAAAGCAGCACTCCTGAAGCACCGTCGGAAACAGACTCGCAATATTCTCCGGAAGATGGAAAGCTTGCCGTTATGGAAATGTCTCAAGCCTCCGGCATTACCTTAGCTTCTCTCCGGAGAAAAGAAATCCGTTGAAGACTCAGTAGCTACGGCGTTGGACAAAATGATTTTAGATGCCCATTATAAGGGCTGTCGTCGCTTTTTAATCGGCATCAGCGGTTCCGCCACAAATGACGGTGGAATCGGAATAGTTAACTGCCCTGGGCTTTCGTTTTACCAAAGAGAACGGAGAGAAAATCAGTCCTATCGGAGAAGAGCTGAAAGACTCTGGTCAAGATAGAAAATTCATCTGTACCGGAGGGTTTATTACAGTGCTCCTTTCAGATTGCCTGTGATGTAGAGAATCCTCTTTACGGAGAAAAATGGAGCCAGCCTGATCTATGGTTTCAAAAAAGGGTGAAACAAGGAACTGCTTTCCCAAATGGATCTTGGATGAAGCATTATAGTGAGCTTGTAAAAGAATATAACCCTGCTGCCAATTCGGAGCTCCTGGCTCCGGAGCCGCGGAGGCCTGGGCTTACTCTTTCGCAGTTTTCTTCAGGGAGAATTAAAGTCCGGCGTTTCGATTTTTGGAAGAAACCAAGCTTTCCGAGAAAATGCGGGAGCCGATTTAGTGATTACGGGAGAAGGAAGGCTGACGAACAATCCGCCATGGGAAAAAGCCCTCAATCGGTGTAGCAAAGCTGGCTGAAAAGAACAGGGAATTCCGGTAATAGCTTTTGCAGGAGCTGTCACAGAAGGGCAAAAGCCTGCAACCAAGCCGGAATCGACGCTTATTTCCCATCCCACGAGTGTACTTTAGCACCTTAGAAGAAGCTGATGAAAAAGAAACTGCCAAGCAAAAATCTTGGCAGATACTGTGGAACAGGTGATGCGTCTCTACCGCCCTACAGCATAAAGTATAGAAAAAGAAGCCGTGAGAATCACAATAATTTTGATTCTTCAGCTCTTTTTATGGCACTAAGCGATGCCTAGGCAGAAGACGATGACATCCTGTTCTGAATCATCTTTTGGGAGCTCCTATTTTTCTTCGGCATGGAATGTACCCGCTTCTCCGAACACATCCTCCAAAGCCTCTCCCACTCCTTCATTGTAGGTTGCGAGCTCTCAGCCTTCAGCAGCTGCTCTCACTGTAAAGCCGTTTGCTACAGCATTACCGAATTCTCCGATCATATCGGTAGCTCTTGCACACATCATCTGTACGCCCACAACTGCATGACTCTTTGCTGTCGGACAGAATCTTGATAAATCCGCGCTCTTCCTTGGAAATCATGGATTTTCCGTTTCGCTCATCATGAACTTACCCACATTGATTTCTAAACCCTGCTCCTTGGCGATGGCTTCCGTAATTCCAACGGAGGCAATTTCCGGTGAGGTATAAACGCAGCCGGGCACCACATTTAAATCAATGCTTCTCTTGAGCCCTGCCAGCTCCTCCAGGAGGCAAATGCCCTGTGCAGAGCAAGGTGGGCAAGCTGTAAGCCCTTAATCAGGTCTCCGATGGCATAAACATTGTCCATGGAGGTCTTAAAGTGCTCGTCTACCACCACTCGGCCTCTCTCCATTTCCAGTTCAACCCCTTCTCCGAAGAGTCCCTGGGTAGTGGGCACACGGCCCACTGCGCAAAGCACATACTGAGAAGTTACTTTTACCGGCTCATCCTTCTCGGTATAGAAGCAGGAAACGCCCTCCGCTCCTTTTTCCACCTTCTCACCTTAACTGAGGTATGATATCGATGCCTCTCTTCTTTGAAAAATCAACTTCAAATTCTGAGAAATATCCTATCCATGTTGGCCAGAATACTGGGCAGAGCCTCCAGAATGGTAACCTTGGTTCCTAAGGAGGCGAAAAATGGAGGCAAACTCCACACCGATTACTCCTCCGCCAATGATGCTTAGCTCTGGGTACTTCCGTTAACTGGAAGAGTTCATCGCTGGTTAATACTCCCTCACTATCCAGTCCTGAATCGGTACTAAGGCAGGCTTTGATCCAACAGCCAAAATCGCATGCTTTGCCTGATAATTTCCTGCTCCTTCTCCACCGCTTTACGGTAACGGAACCGTCCTTTCTAAAGTTCCCAGTCCCTTTCAGGTAATCAATGCCGTTGGACTTAAAGAGTTGCTCTACTCCGCCTACCAGCTTATCGATAATATCCTGCTTATATTCCAAAAATCTTGCCGTAGTCATAGGAAATATTCCCCTGCAAAGATACCGTACTCCTTCGCATTTTTGCATTTCTCTGTAAAGCTCAGTGGCATGAACCATTGCTTTGGTAGGAATACATCCTCTGTTTAAGCAGGTTCCTCCCACTCTGTCCTTCTCTACCACCGCTGTCTTAAAGCCTAATTTTTGCAGACTTTATATGCTACATATCCGCTGGGACCGGCTCCTTACGATAATCACATCATAACTCATAATTGTTACTCCCTAATATTTGCTGTCTCACAAGGTTTCCAGAGCAATACCGGCTTAGTATACTTACACTCTCGCCTTAATTTCTCTCTCCCTTAACGCCCATCTAGCTTCTGCAAGAAGAGCTGTTACATAAAGAATCCTTCAAAGAAGAACCGAGTTTTTGCTTGTTTCGATAAAGCTATGCTTTTTTCAAACAAAAACTCTTATTCGCTCTCTTTTTATCCTTATATAACAGCTCTCTAATCATCTACTTTATTTTACTCTTTCGAAATGATATATCGGCTTTGCCTCTACTCTCTCTTCGAAATGATGTATAGGCTTTTGCCTTACTCCACTCATAACGAAGTACCGGCCTCTTGCCGCCTTTACTTCATCCAATCCTTCCCTACCGAGTAGTTACAGGGGCGTTATGAAGCGCCTGGGGATTGGTCTGAGCCTCATAAAAGCTTTCTGAAAACGGCTACAGCATCGTCCAAAGTTTCCTCGACTCTGTCTCTGCAGCTCAATCATCAAAGCTTCATGAACGATAAGCGGGAAGTACATTGTGGGCGGGTGCATTCCGTTATCCAGCAGGGCTTTGGCAATGTCCATTGCAGAAACCCCTGTCTTTTGCTTACGATCCTCTAAGCTCATAACGAACTCATGCATACAAATCTGATTATAATGCCATGGTATAGAGATCCTCAGCTTATTCATCATATAGTTGGCATTTAGCACCGCATTCTTACTAGCCTGTGGAATTTCCTTCTCTTTTCCTAAAGGTCTTGATATAGGTTAATGCCCTAACCACTACTAAGAAGTTTCCGTAGAAGGCCTTCATGTCTCCGATAGACTTTGGAGCCTTCACAAACTTCTTCACTGCATCTCCGTCAACCAGATATCCGGGCATGAAATCAGCCAGAAGCTTCTTACATCCAACAACTCCACTTCCGGGACCCTCCGCCACCGTGAGGTGTGGAGAAGGTCTTATGAAGATTCAAGCGAATAACGTCAAAGCTCCATGTCTCCGGGACGAACAACACCCATGATAGCGTTTTGTTGGCACCCGTCAATAGTTTAATCACGCCGCAATCATGGATTAACTCGTAATCTCTAAGATATTCATCGAAAATACCTACGGTATTGAGGGTTGGTCAGCATCAGTCGGCAAACATCATCCCCTAAAACCGCCTTGAATTTCTCCATATCTACACAGCCGTGCTCATTGGAAGGAATGGTTTACCACCCTGTAGCCTGCCATAGTAGCGGTTGCGGGGTTGGTCTCCGTGAGCCGCATCAGGAATAATAATCTCGTTTCTGTTAAAATCCCCTCTGCTCTCATGATAAGCCTTAATCAGCATGATTCCGGTGAACTCACCGTGAGCACCTGCTGCAGGCTGAACCGTTAAACGATCCACTACCGGTTACTTCACAAAGAAGGGTTTCAATCTCTGGATTACGGAAAGGCAACCCCTGCACTGTATGCTCGGCTGCAAAGGATGAATCTCTGCAAAGCCGGGTAAAGCTGCCATATCATCTAATCTTCGGATGCACTTCATGGTGCAGGAACCCCAAAGGATAGAAGCCGTCATTACACCTCTACACTTTTTAGCAAGCTCTGTGTATGTCTGCTGATTTCTGTCTCTGACAGCTCCGGCAAATGTAATTCAGCCTTTCTTTGATCCTTTGCAGGAACATCTACTACTCCACATCACAGGGAGGGAACAAACTGCGCAAATGTCTCGCTGATTTGCTTTTCCTCGAAATAAAGCATTACTTCACCCTCCTTTAAGATTTCTACTACACGGTCCATGGAGCCTCATTAACTTCCGTACAGCACCAGAGAATTCTCTATCATCCAGAGGATATCCACTAAGGATGCCTTCCTCTAAAGCCTCTAATGCCTTTGCGGAAGAAAGGTCAGACTCTGTTACAGAATCTCATTGAAGAAATCCGCTTATACTGTGGCTTAAAGCCAATCTTTTCTAATTCCTTGGCCAGATAATGCGTCTCTGAGGTAGAAAGACTTGCCGCCTCCTTTAGCCTTTCCCTTACCTACTGCTGCAAGATAAACACTCTACAGCTAGAGCTACAAAGTGCCTGGTTGGAACATACTACGTGCAGTCTCTACGGATATGCTGCTCTCTGGCCTGCAGAGTCTCATCACATAACCGGTTCTTCCCTGATGATCCTCTGTAGCTCCTACGATTCTTCCGGGAAGATTTCTCTTCATCGCATCAGTGGATGCCATGAATCCAAGGTAAGGTCCTCCGAAAGCAATGGGAAGTCCTAAAGGCTGTCCGTCACCAACTGCAACATCCGCTCCATACCTCTGGGAGTCTTAAGAACACCGAGAAATGGATTTACGCTCATAGCAAACTTTGCCCCTGCCCTCATGGGCAATCTCAATCTTCTCTGCATCCTCAGATTTCCGTAGAAGTTCGGATGCTGGATGAAAACTACTGCAGACTCTGCATCTACCTTAGCCTTCAAAGCTTCTACATCGGTCAAACCATCCTTCTCCGGAATGATTTCTACCTGCATACCGTTGCCATGGCAATAGGTCTTGATGGTTGAAATCGTGTCCGGATGCATCAGAGCGAAATCAAAGCCTTGCTTCCTTTCTCTCTCTGCACATTGCTACTGCCTCAGCCGCAGCCTCAGCACCGTCATAAACGGAGGCATTGGATACGTCCATGCCGGTCGAGTCGCGATCATGGTCTGATATTCAAAAATAGATTGTAAAATACCTTGGCTGGTCTCTCGCCTGATACGGGGTATATGCCGTCAAGAAAATTCTCTTTACCAATCACGCTCTTTACAATAGAGGGAATAAAATGACGGTATGCTCCAGCACCTCTGAAGATCACCGGAAACACTACGTTTTTGTCTCGCCAGCGGACATATCTCTACGCACTTCCAGCTCGGACAAACCGGCAGGAATAGAAAGCTCGCCTTTTAATTTTACTTCCCTGTGAATATCTCCAAACGGATCACTCAAAGGAAGAAAATCCACTTTCAGAAGCATCGCCTCTGCTCCGCCTCTGTATTGGAATGTATTTTCCACAATCCACCACCTTTTCTCTTCGGTTAGGGTCTTCCCTAAGAAGATAGAGACCTTCCCATTCTATCCTCTTGACGAAAGGATTCGCATTCTGTCTCTATTACAGAGTCTTTAAGAACTCCTCATATTCTTCTGCGGAAAGAAGCTCTTCCTTATCGGTAACATCCTTTACCTTTACGAACCAAGCCTCATAGGGAGAGCTGTTGATACTTTCAGGAGCATCCAAACAGCCTCATTGATTGCACTAACCACACCGGTTAATGGAGATATTACATCGAAACAGCCTTTACAGACTCAACATCGGAGAAAGACTCTCCCTTTGTTACACTGTCGCCCTCTTCCGGAAGATTTATGAAAACCAAATCTCCTAATTCGCTCTGCGCATAGTCGCAATTCCCTACTACGTACTCTCCGCCTTCTTCTTAACCCACTCGTGATCCCTTGGTATACAATAATCCCTTTTTGAACTGCCATCTTTTTCCTCCTTAAAATAAAGTAGTGTTGATTAAACTGTTTTCTTTATAAAATAGATCTTTCCGAAGAAAATCTGATTTTAAAAATTGTCTTTCTTCGAGTATTGCACCTAAAGTCTAGCAATCTCTCCTTGAAAAATGTTTTGCTTTTTATTTTCTCTCTTGTAGAAGGAAGTGCTACCACTTCACATCTACGCACGTCCACGAACGTCTACCTGAAGCTGGTGCCAACCTCTGCATAGCTGGGATCGATTAGTGCCATTTCCTACCGGATAGTTTAAGAATGGGCAGTGAGTTCCAGATGTGGTGTGACCGATAACCTGATCTCCCTGCCAAAAACGTCCTGATGCTCACGGATAACGCCTCTGCCGGTAACCTTCAGGCCGACTCTTAATCTTTGGCTCACCCCTTGGCTTCATAGCAGCCTTTCCGATAAAAGTCAGGCTTGTCCATCTTACCGCAAACTTCAATCCGGTCTCAAGGGGAGGATTTCATCATCCATCTCGTGACCGTAGAGAGGCATAGCCGCTTCCCATACGAAAGGGTATCTCTGGCACCAAGTCCGCAGAATCAATCCCTCTTCTTTCCTGCTGCCAAAAGCTTATCCCACATTTCTCCGCCTTGCACTACTGTCCAGATACAGCTCTACACCGTCTTCTCCGGTATAACCGGTCTTGAAGCAATACTAGGGAATACCGTCAACCGTAGCATTAAAATACAGCGTGGTAATATTTCTGAGGAATATTTTCTTCGGAGGTCAGCTTTCTGATAATATCCATGGCCTTAGGGCCTTGAAGGGCAATCTGGGCATAATCATCGGAAACATTGGTGAATTTCACATCCCCGAACTTATGCTGTACCATCCAGTTAAAGTCCTTCACGGTTGGCAGCGTTTTACAACGATGAAGTAGTCGTTCTCTCCTTTCTTGTCAAAACGATTAAATCGTTCACCACACCGCCGTTTTCATTACACATCAGGCTGTATCTTCGCCCGTCCGTCCACCATGTTCTCAAAGTTATTGGTTAAAAATCTTCTGAAGATTTGCCAACGTCATCCTTTCCCTCTTTGCAAAAGTACCTCACCCATGTGAGACACGTCAAAAAGTCCGGCTTCAGTTCTAACCGCCATGTGTACTCTTTGGATTACTCCACTCTGCTCATACTGAACAGGAAGAAGAAATCCGGCGAAAGGAACAATCTTTCCACCTGCCTTCACATGTGCATCATACAACGGTGTCTTTAATTCCATAAACTGCCTCCTTTGTTTTATGGTGATTTTATCATCAAAGCTTTTTCCCTACCGCCTAACCCCTACTGTCAGACCCTCTAAGGCAAAAAGCAATTACTCTGTAATTCATTATAAAAAATTTTTCTTTTTCAATGCATAAAAATAAAAAATATGGGTTTTTCTCCGGCTATCCGGCCTGTCTTCTCGTCAAAAGCCCTTTAGGCCAACAAATCCGCAATCTCAGACACGGAAATCCGATAAAAGCTTTCTTCCAAGCCTCTTTTTCCGTAAGGCCCTTTCAAGATAGAATCCCGGTCAAAAGGCCAGTCCCATAAAGCTTTTACTGATTTCCTCCGGATCCAGGTACTGAAAAATCTCCGCTAATAGAAGCTTCCTGTATTCTGCCCTTCTGAACCTCCAAGGCAAAATGCATCTTTCCTCCCGAAAGCGTCCAATCTTTTTCCATGTTGAACTTCGGATTTTTCCGTACAGACTGTCCCAGTTTTGAAAATGGGTCTTGGCCCGTTCCTTGACTCTAAGCAGTTCTTCCGAAAGCTCCAGGCGATTGGCTTTATTCTCTTCTCCCAAAATGGCGGAAACCATCAGTTCCTTAAAGTCCTCCGGGAAATCTTCTCCGCAAATGGTCGGAAATGTTACAAACTCTCTCCCGCACCGACTGGATGCTGGAAATAATCTTGTACTCATCCACCCTGGTGGAATTCACCATCTTCCTCGATATCCGTGGAGCAGAGATCCGTGGTGGACAATGCTTTCCCAAGATGATACTGGGCATTGCCGGAAAACTTTCGTCCTCAATACAGAGGTCATTTCTTCCGTTAAATTCTGCTTTCACGGAAAGCTTCTGCCAAACATCCAGTACCGGGCTTAGGTATTTTTTAAACTCTATCCCCTCTTCCTTATAGCGGTCGATACAAGTAAACTGCCAGCCTCCCAAATCCATGTAAATGGTGCCTCCCCTGCTCATCCGCCGTACCAGATTCATCTTCTGCTCTCTGGCATAGGGAGATTCACCTCCTCCGCCAGGTTTTGGTATTTTACCCAGCATCAGGGTAGGGTGGTTCTCCAGAAAAAGAAAAACCGTATCTTCCAACTTCTTTTCTTCGGCTAGTAATATTCCAGATCGAAGTTCATCAAACGTCCGTGGACTCTAAATCAATATAAACCATGCACGTCCTCCAAAAGGCTTCCAAGCTCTGTAGGAGCTTCTGGCTAAGTGTGCAGAGGGCTGCAGTGAAAGCCCGCTCAAAAGAGCATTCTTCTTATAGCGGGCAAAATCCTCCGGTGTGGCATATCTGGCCAAGGGTAATGCTCCTTGGTGGGTTGCATATTGTCCGATGGTTAAGATATCACAGCCGGTTTCCAGCATCATCCATCAGCCTGTCAATCTGCTCCTCCGTCTCTCCAAGCCCTACCATGAATCTCTGTCTTACCCGGATATCCGGAGAATGCTGCTTGCAGTAACGGAGCACTCCTAAGGACCTTTCATAAGCCGCCTGAGGACGAACCGCCTTCTGCAGTTCCTTTACCGTCTCACATTGTGGTTCAGAACCTCCGGCTTGGCCTCCAGAACAATGTCTAAAGACTCCGTTCTTCGCTTCATCGGAAATCAGGGTTTCAATGGTGGTGCCTGGACAAAGCTCCCGAATCGCCCGGATGGTTTTTCGCAAACTCTAAGGCTCCTCCATCTCCAAATCATCTCTTGTGGAGCAGGTCAAAACCACATGCTTCAGATGCAACTGCTTTGCCGCCTTGGCCACATTCATAGGTCTTCTTCGTCCACCGCCTCCGGTCTTCCGCAGGTCACATTGCAAAAGCGGCAACTCTGGTACAAACGCTTTCCCAAAAATCATAAAGGTTGCCGTGTCTTCCGGTAACACTCTCCCATATTGGGACAGTTGGGCTTCCTTACAAACGGTATTCAAACGAAGATGCTCATCAGGGCTGCCACCTCTTCGGTAGCCTCCTGATTGTATCGAACCTTCAACCAGTCCGGCTTCTTCCCTAAAGAAGGAGGGGCAGCCTGTAAATCCTCCGCTTTCTCCAATGTCTTCTCCATATCTTGCTCCCTATCTAGCTCCCTATCTTGCTCCTGCTGTCTCTTCAATCAGAGCGACCTTCTCCAGTCCTTACGCTGTCTCTTCAATCAAAGCAACCTTCTCCAGTCCTTACACTGTCTCTTCAATCAAAGCACCTTCTCCAATACCCTACCGTATCTCCTTCTTCACAGCACTGCTCTACCAGAGTGCCCTCGAAGCCGGATTCCACTTGGGTAACCACCTTGTCGGTTTCAATCTCGAAAATCGGTTCACCCTTCTTTACCGGATCTCCAACTTCCTTCAACCAGGCACAAACCACTGCCTCCTGCATCTCCGGTCTTAACTTCGGAATCACAATTTCTTTCTTCATCTTCTACTCCTTCTATAATGCAAGTCCTATTAAGGCACTTTTCTGACTTCCCTTACTATCCTGTGAAGCTTTGCCTTCTAAATCGGAAAAACTTTTTCTTCAAAAAGTTCTAAAGAAAAATGGCTGTCCTTGGAAAAAGTGCTCTGACTTCTCTTCCGAAAAATAAGGGATTGGATCGTAAAAATCTTCGATTCTTCCCTTCCGGACTTGATAACTTATCCGTATTTTTCTCCCTGAAAATGCCTTCCTTCTCAAAAAGAGAAATGAGGGGTTTTTCCATAGGTCCATTCAGGAATGGTATTTTTCGGCAAATCCTCTCACCTCCGTCTTTTCCGTCTCTGTAAGAGACAAGAGCTTCCGGCTTAGCTCCCATGGCCTCCTTAATGCTTCCATAAAGCTTTCTATGGGAGGAAGTTCCGTAAAGGTATAGCCTTCCTTTCCCTAATCCTTCCCAGGATTCACTGATATTACAAACCTTGCTAAAATCGCTGAGGAGAAGCCTTCGACTGAATGTGAACACTTTATTCTGGTGGTAATCTCATCCAAAAAGACTTAAGTCCGATGCATAGGCAGGGTACCATGGTGTAAAACCCGTTCTCCGGTGACCTTTTTGGGCACTGCTGGAAATCTTCTTTCCTCCTATGGCGATATCGGAGCATCTGTTCTTCTCCGCCATAATCCCAAGCCTCTCAAAGCCGTAATCACCGGAAGGAGAAAAATCGTCATACTCTAAAAATCTTGTTTCGTTTTCTTCATGAGTGCTGCAATTCACATTGCCCAAGTCATGATAAACCGTACCTCCGCCACTGCTTCTTCGAACAACGGAATTCCTCTTTCTTTCAGACGGCGCAAATTCACTCCTGACTGATGTTTTGGTAACAGCCCACAATAACCGCTGCCGGAGTATTCCGCCAAAGAAGAAAAATATCCTGCTCGTTCTATTCTGAAAAGATATTCTTCCAGGCCTGATTATAGAAGGGTCCAAGGAGGGATTTATAATTCCAATCATAGGCTCAGCTCTTTCTATTCCGAAAATTCTTTCTATCGGAAAAACAGTGAGATTTTTCCCTCTACAATGTTCATTATAATCATTATTTATAAAATGTCGATATAATAACGCTAAAATTTATAATATTAACTAGTATTTAAGAGGAAAAATTGTCTCATTTTGACTATATTTTTCCTCTTAAATACTGTTGTATACTTTTATTTTTTGTTTTTAATTATTAACAAATTCGACTTTTTACAAAAAGCAGAGCTTCTCTATCATTTTTCCGAAGGATTCTGCATCACATAATCCAAAGCCCTGATGCAAAAGTTCTCCATAGCCGGCCCGGCTTTCACGCCTATTGAAAGTAAAGTCCTTGCCCTTGATTGCCAAATCGGAAAGGGTATAACAATCCCCCTCCTGCTGAATCTTTTGAAGCCATGAGTACGAAAGCTCACCTGCTCCGACATAGCCTTTCCGGGTATTGGACATATTTTCCAAAAGGAGCGCCTTGGTATCATAAAAGTCCTGAACCAGTTCAAGTCCATACCGAGAAAGCCGTCTCTGCAGGACATAGGGAGAATCCGCCTCTTCCAAAGAAAGAGCCCCACAAAGGCGGAAGGCCTGATCGATACATTCGATCCCAGTTTCAGCTCTTCTAAAAATTTCCTTGGCATATTCGGCAGAGTGCTGGAAGCTCCCAAACGGAGATACTTCTTATCCTTGGCATTTCCCAAAAGAGAAGGAATTCTGACTTCTCGATTTCCGAAAAATGCTGTGTCACAAAGTCGGAAAGGCCGGTAGAAAAAGCAGCTTCACCCGCTCCGGATGAGGGCTACATAAAAGCTTCACCAGCTCCACCGCAATCCGTTCCTTGGAAACCTTTCCGAGGTTTTCTCGAAAGAGCCAGCATGGCCTGAAGGCAATCCTCCTCTATCTGAAAAAATCCAGCTGGGCGGAAAAACGAATTTCCCGCATCATACGAAGGGCATCCTCCGTAAAACGTTCCTCTGCCCCTTCCCACGGTGCGAATCCTTTTTATTTTTCCAGGTCTTCCTGTCCATGATAACAGTCAATGATGCCCCGATCCATGTGGTAGGCCATGGCATTGATGGTAAAATCCCTTCTGGCGATCCTCTTCCAGGCTTCCGGTAAAGGACACCGCCTTAGGGTGCCGTCCATCCTCGTAAATGCCGTCCACCCGATAAGTGGTTACCTCAAAGGCTCTGTCTCCCTCTCCGGCTTCCTGGGCGCTAAGCAGAACCGTCACCGTTCCATGCTCAATTCCCTGTATCAATGGTACGCAAAAAGGGGATTTTACGACCTCCGGTTTGGCTGAAGTCGTAATATCCAGTCTCAGGTTCTCGTCCCAAAAGGGCGTCCCGAACACATCCTCCGACAGCGTAGGCTTCGTAGCCTGCCTGCTCAATCTCGTCGAATAATGAGTTCTACCTTTGGGAACGGTGATTTGTATTGCTGGATCTTTCATCCATTTTTCCTTTTTAATAAGCTCTTCCCCAGTAAACCATCTTTTGTAGCAGGCTTTCCGCACACCACGCAGGTATCGGCAATCTTTTCCTGCTTTGCAGGAATGCAACGGGAAGTGATACCGAATACTCCTTAAGCTTCTCCTCGCACTCTCTGCAACCGCACCACATAGCACGAACAAATCCGGGCTTCTTATCCAGGAGCCACCAATCCATCCAAACTCTTGGCATCGGTGGTTCTTTCCTTCTGGAAAGTTAAAGCTCCATTATACATATCCTTCTGAATCTGCTCCCAAAAGCTTCTTGCTTTCTTTCACAAGATTCTCAAAGATACTACCAGCTTCTCTGGTGTCTCTTCTTACCAGTACCACCTGTCCCGCTTCGATATCCTTTTATGGTCCGATTTCCAGACGAAGAGGAATTCTCTTACTCACTGTCCGCAAACTTAAATCCGGGAGTCTTGTCGGAATCATCCACCTTCACCCGGAAGTCCTGCATCCTTCAAGGGGCTGTTCATCAAATCAAAGGCCTTGTCCAGTACCCCTTCCTTATTCTGCTGGATAGGAATGATATTTACCTGTACAGGAGCAATACGAGGAGGAAGAACCAATCCGAATCATCCCCGTGAACCATGATTAAGGCACCGATGGTTCTTGTGGTGATACCCAGGAGGTCCTGGTGTACCGGCTCAACGGTATTGTTCTTGCTCAAATACTGCACCTGGAAATGCCTTGGCAAAAGCCGTCTCCGAAAGTTGTGAGAGGTAGCACACTGTAAAGGCCTGTCCGTCATGCATCAAAGCCTCTACCATAGTGGTAGCAATCGCACCGGCAAACTTCTCCTATCGGTCTTACGACCCTTCACAACAGGAATCGCCAGTTCATTTTCCAAAACATCCGCATAGATGTCCAGCATTAAAAGGGTTCTCTCTTCCGCTTCCTCTGCCGTAGCATGAACAGTATGTCCCTCCTGCCATAAGAACTCTCTGGTTCTTAAGAAAGGTCTGGTGGTCTTCTCCCAACGCACTACGGAACACCACTGGTTCAGAAAGCTGAGGGAAGGTCACGATAGGACTTTACCACCTTGGAATAATAGTCACAGAAAAAGCACCTCGGAGGTAGGACGAACACAGAGTCTTTCCTCCAGTCTCTTGGAACCGCTGGAGGTAACCCATGCTACTTCCAGGGGCAAAAAGCCTTCCACATGCTCACTCTCTTTTTCCAATAAGGACTGGGGGATTAAAAGCGGCATAGAACAGTTTTGTACACCTGTAGCTTTAAAACGGGAATCCAGAGCCCCTATAATATTCTCCCAGATAGCATAGCCTGCCGGTCGAATAACCATGAGCCCTTTTACAGAAGAATAATCTGTAAGCTCCGCTTTTTACTACGTCCGTATACCACTGCAGCAAAAGTCTCCTCACGGAAGTAATTTGCTCTACTAATTTCTTGTCTGCCATAAACTGTTTCCCCTTTTTGGATATTGTTAAAAACTATCCTTTGATTTTACATGATGAATTTTTGGATTTGCAATCTATTCCCTATAAAATATTTTGAATATAGGGTATACTCTATAAAGTTAAATGTCTGAGAAATTCATGCCATATTGCTTCCCTATTATTCTGTAACTCATGATATAAGTTGCACTAATCCATAGCAATAATTATCATATTCAGGCTTTATAAATTTTATTCCTTCATCACCTCCGAAAATTTAAAGTTAGACTTTCATAGTGACTTATTAATTTTTAACCTCTATAGTATCCTTCTATTCCGTTTTATCTGCTGCATAAAGATAAAAGATATTTACACCCTATTTTTAGTTATATCTATAACAGTTGGAACAATAACTTCCAAAAAATACCCAAATCCCTAAAGGGATTGTAACATCTTTCGGCAAATAATATTTTTCATTCTTACATAAATGTCTCAGCTCTATAGCTGATATGCAACTTTGAACATTGATTGTACCTCTGATTGTCCAATTTCCTTAGACTCCTGTTTCCTCTCCAATCCTCCGGCTTGCTATATTAAACAAGCGATCGCATTCCTCTAAATCATACATACTCAAGCCAGCTTCATCCACATATTATCTAGAGATTTTCATCTTTAGCTTTTTCGCTTCAATCACAGTCTCAACAAATTCTTGTTTCTCTTCAGAAAAGCCTTTCCTCTAAGTTACTCACCAACGAGTAATCCACATTTTATGGAAAAACAAGGCAAGCTGTTCCGGATTCATCTTTTTACAAGATATACTCTTGTTTCTCCTTCCAAATCATCCGCCATGCCTTGTCCGCATCTCTTATATAATTTTCAAGTGTATTATTATAGAAGTAAATTCACTAACCAAGCCTCTATTATTCGGATTACTTGTTAAAACTTCGTATGTGAACTTTTTGATAAAAAGATCGTATTTCTTTAGCGTTAATGCTAATCCCTCCTTAAGCAATGGTTGTACTTCTATTCATTAGTTCTTTTGTTGCATCTACCTTCATAGCATCCAATAATAGCTTTACGTTACCATCTTCTCCCGACTCCAAACCTTGTCTTGCTTTTTTCCACGAAAACTCGCCATGAGACAAACTACTTAACTTCAAGATGGTAACAATCCGTATCTTTCCAAAATAAACTGCAATAAATCTTTGGTTTTCTCTGAAACCTCATCAAACTTTTGAGAAAAAGCATCTTGTTTTATATGCCGTTCTTACCTCTTTTTAAAACCGGACCATATTTTCCATCCATAGAATACGCCATCAAATAAAGCCCTATTATGGCGTATAAGGGATTCTCGTTGCGCAAAATACATTAGCTTATGCATCTTCATTTCATCCATTGCTTTTGCATTATTTTTATAGTACATGTCATATAAAGCCTTTGCTACACACATTGTATTTTCCATACACATCCCTCCTTTGCTTGATTGATATTCACGGAAGTATACTACCTTCCAGTTTTATTTACAAGAGTTAACAACAGAAGCTTATGAAATTAAAAGAGTGCACCCGATTTATTAAAAATCGAGTGCAAGAAAAAGCAAAAATATTACTTTTAAGATAAATCCATACTTTTACAGGATCTTCTTCATCAATCACAAAGTGGTTGAAGCCGGTAATCCATGCGGAACCGGTAATCTGAGGAATAACCGCATCGTAATCTCCCACCTTGGTGGTTCCTACGATTTCTCCCTCGAAAATGGTGCCCAGGATGGACTCATAGAAGAACTATCTCCCTGCTTTTTAACTCACCTTTGCGAAAAGAGTAGCCAGCTTTGCACTGGTTCCTGTTCCACAAGGAGAACAGTCTACCTGTCCCTGTCCGAATACTACGCAGTTCTTTGAGTCGCGCCCTTGGTCTCTGTTGTAGACCACCATTCTACCAGTCTACAGGTATGGATATGAGGGAGGCAATGGATGCTGTACAGGAATCTCTTTTGTTGATAATGTCTCTTAACTGAATTCCCAAAGCGTTCAGCTTATCTGCATTTTCCGGCTTAATCTCTACACCGATCTGGTCTACCTTCACGATAGCGAAGAAAGGATCCGCCGAAGGAAATATCAAACTTAATCTTGCTGTAGCGGAGCTCTGACCTCCGATCTCTCTTGTATAAGAAAGCGGGAACATTCTGGTGCTCACCTTCTTGGCCTTGCCGTCTACAACGGTAACTTCACCGTGGATAATTCCCCGCAGGAGCCTCCTGTACAATCTTGGTAATCGGCTCTGTTACAGGAACGATACCGGTCTCTACTGCAACGGTCATAGCACCGATGGTTCCATGTCCGCACATGTTCAGGTATCCGCCGCCATCCATAAAGATAATACCGTAATCGGCCTCATCCACTGTAGGCTGTGTCAAAATGGAACCGAACATATCGTTATGTCCTCTCGGTTCCAACATAATAGGTACGAAGATAATCCATATTGTCTCAAGCCACTGCTACCCTCAGGCATAGTCTTTCCGGGGATTTTAGGGACTCCACTACTACGATTCTGGTAGCCTCACCGGCGTGTGGGAATCAACTGCGTGAATACTCTTGCTGAATTTCATGATGCTTACCTCCATGGTTTATTTTTATAGGAAAAGTCGCCCTATAAGACGGCTTTTCGATTCCGAGCTAGTAATGGTTCAATCCTGCGTCATCTTCATGTTCTTTATGCCGCCTGCTTCTTTTTCCTTGCTTAAGGGAATAGAACATGGTTGCTGCGGTGTAGAACATAACGCAGATAACGATAATCTTTAAAATGTGAGAGGTAATCCTAATGCTACTCTAGTTGCTACAAATACACCCTAAAGAGCCGAAAATGGTTCCCCACAGTCTACCTTTCTATTGTAGCTGCCTTCCTTTACGAAACGAACGGAAGCAACCGGCATAAGGTATGCGCAGGATCCCATCATGATGGGGAAGGCAACCTTCAGGTCCATACCCAATACGCAAACCAGGGCAAGACAGGGTGCATATATGCCAACTCCGGTGGTCAGTAGCTGCGCCTAAGAAGAGTTAATTACGATAGCAACAATAAGCTTTATTCCGCTGGGTCCGATGGCTGTTCCTTCTACGGGGATAACATTCGCCACCTGTAAAATGATGACGAAACCGATTACTACCATGGCATACACGCATAACCAGCTGAATCATCTGCTTGGAAAGCTTGGAAATAATTCCTGCACCAATCCACTGCACCGACCATAGCCGCAAAGCAGCATGGTAACCAATGTGATAGGCCTCTACTTCCACTCCCCTGAATAAAAGGAAGGCCTCCATAACGACAGGAATAGTACAAGCTACATTCAGAGTGCCGGGAATCAGCTTTGTCATCCACCTGCTTTAAGCCCTTGTAAAGGCAAAGACCGGAGCGAAAGGATCCGATACCGAATACGTCGAAAAGTTAATTCCGAAACCGATAGCACTACTAACCACGCTATTGCTTTCCTTCTCCATGCTATCCTTATGCGCCAGTAAATCCTTTTACAAATGCGACTAAAAATAAGCGCTAAAATGCCCAGTATTACGAGCAAGCCTACAGTAACCATTTGTTGAGCATTCATATCTTTCTCTCCCCTTGCAAAATCTTTTCACAAAAAGAGACTCCTGTCGTTCTCATTCATTGTGAAATAATTCCCCAATTGTTCTGTTCCTCATTTTAAGACGAAAATGCTACTTCGTCAATTCCTATTGAGAAGCTGTATAAGCAAAATTTTTAAAACTTTTTATAATTTTTATAAAAATTTTATTGTTCTATCTTCGATAAGTCCGTTTCACATAGTCCAATCTGGCGCTGAGATTCTCCAGCATGGCATCCAGCACAGTTAAAGCCGTCATGCGACTTCCACCACCACATTGGCCCGCTCCACCACCGTAGTGATCGTGACGTCCCTTGATGGCGATGGTAATTTCTTCTCCGCTTCATTTACCGTTTGCTGGGGCTTGGAAATGGAAGGTGTGGGAGCTTAAAGCCGGCTCTGATACAGAATGGTGCTTCCGTCACTCATTCCTCCAAGAATACCTCCGGCATGGTTGCTGCCCTTTTTCAATTTTTCCCTCGAAGGAAGTAGTTCCTTCTACCAGGAATAGGGACAACTTTCCTTCCTGCCGCATCCCGCTCTTTCTCTTCTGATTCGTAATCTTTCTCTTCCATATGAAAAATGCATCATTGTCTCCGGAGCCAAGGCTCTTGGACACTTCGATGCCGTCTCCGATTTCCACCGACTTTACCGCACCGATGGACATCACGGCTTTTGCCAGGGAGGCATCCAGCTTATCAAAACCGGTTCTCCGATACCGGCAGGAAGGCCTTCCACCAGACATTCCACCACTCCCTCCGGCAGAACTCCTGTTCCCTTAAAAGATAGAATCTTCTGCTCCGCCAAAAGTTCCGCCTTCTGCCGGTCTTCTGTCAGAAATGCCGGCAAGCTCGATGACCTTGCCCGGACGGAAACCCCCAGCTCTAATAGCGCATTTTCTTGGCAATGGCTCCCGCCGCCACTCTGGCAATGGTTTCCCTTCCGGAGAACGACCTCCCCGATAATCCCTGAAAACCGTGATTTGGCAAAAAGCCGTAATCCGCATGACCAGGGCGAGGCATGGGCAATTTCCCCGTAATCCTTGGAGCGCTGGTCCTCGTTCCACACGACCATGGCAATGGGAGTACCGGTAGTTTTCCTCAAAACACCGGAAAGAATCTCCACCTTGTCCCCTTCCTTCCTCTGGGTCATCTTCAGATTCTTTCCCGGACGGCGACGTTCCAGCATTTCCTGAATATCCTCTTCCGACAGGGAAAGCCCTGCAGGGCAGCGTCCACAACCACCCCCAGGGCCTTACCGTGGGATTCTCCGAAGGTACTGATATGAAATATTTTTCCGTACTGACTTCCCGCCATTCCCTTACCCCCTGACACTCTACCATACAAATGCTGTTTGGTTCATCCACTTCCAGCTCTCTTTGCACATGGTTAAAAGTCCTCTGCTCATAATCAATGTTGAAAAAGGTAATAGTACCGCTTTCATTGTTGGCCACCGCAAAGGTGCTTCTCATCGGGAAAATGCAGAAATCCTTTGGATATTCGCCGGCAATGGGAAGGCTACCCTTCATGGTTAAAGTCCTGTCGCTTTATCTCTGTCATAGATGGTGATGGTATTAATCCCCGCATTGGACACAAAAAGATGAGAAGCATCCGGGTCCGAGAAAAACGCATCTGACATGCGGCGATTAAAGGGGTTGTTTTCCTTATCGTTATGGGTGGAAATGGTCTGCAGCTTCTCCAGCTTCACCTCCAGTCCTTCTCCCTCGGAAAAATGATACACATCCACCACATTTTTCAATTCATACAAAAGATAAAAGGTAATTCCTGTCCGGGCAGAAGCGAAAATGTCTTGGGCCGGACTGCAGTTCACATCGCAAAGTATCTACCTGTCGCATCTTCCGATCCGCCTTGTCGAAGCGGAAAATCTTTACCCTGATCGATTCCTAAATCCGCCACCAGAATAAACTTCTGGTCATCCGTCATACGGGAGCAGGAAACATGGGGCGGAAGGTACGCTCCGCCACGGAACCGATGCCCTGGTCATAAACGCCGTCTACGATAGGACCCACAGAGCCGTCCGCTTCCAAAGAAAGCAGGGTGGACTTTCTCGTCATGATAGCCGGACACCATCAGGTACTCCCCTTCTTATCTACGGCAAGATGGCAACCGCGCATTCCACGGATATTTCTGGTATTTAACTTGCTCAGGTTTCCGTTATCCAGAATGCGGAGGAAACAATTCCCTCATCCGCAATGGAATAAAGGGTTCTTTTATCGGGAGAAACCGCCACGTAGGAGGAGTTGTTCACTTCCACCTCTGTTCTTTTTCAAATCTTCCCTTTTCATATCCACATCACAGATGGTTATGCCCTTTGGCAGAGCCGGTGATGAATAAGAACCGATATAGCTACATATTTTGAGCGCATTTTCTTCCCCTTTTTGCCTTTTTAGCTACACGCAAGCGACGTTTTTGCTATACACAGCCGACGTGTTGCTACATGCAGCAGACTTCGCTACGTGCAACCGACTTTCACTACACGCAAGCGACTTTCTTCCTGCAAAGAATTCCGCTGTTTCAAACGCCTATTTTAGCATTTTTCGGAATAAAAAGCTTTTCTAAAATTTCTAAGAATAGAAAAATCCCTCCCTATGGACTTCTCTCCATAAAGAGGGGTTCTATCGAATCTTTTTCAAATAGGGTTTGGATACTTTTGATCTTTTTCAAATAGGGGTTAGAAACTTTGATCTTCTTCCACCGGTCGTTGTACTTAGCTTCGTCCCTGTTCTCCCAAATAGCTGAAGACCTCTCCCTTTTTCAAAACCTCCGCCATATCCGGAAATACCGCCTTATTTTCCGTGTATTCCGGCGGCAGAAAAGCTTCAAAAGGCGCCTACGTTTGGGGTGGTATAGGTAATGTACTCGAAATTCTTCGCCGCAATATCCGGACGGCAGAGGAAATTAATCCATTTTCCGCATTTTCCTTATGCTTTGGCGTTCTTGGGAATTGCCCAACCGTCTACCCACAGGTTGGTGCCTTCCTCCGGAATCCACATAGTCCACTTCCACGTCCGTGCCTTCCAGCTCTCCCCTGCACATAAAGGATTTCTCCGAGTCAAATGACGCCTACCGCCGCCTCTTCTCCCGATCGTCTTGTCTCTGACCTGATCCACCACTAAGCCTGTACCAGGGCTTCTGGGCAATCAAAATCCTTCATGGCCTCATCCAACCTCCTTGTCATCCATCGGTGTTCATGGAGTGGCCTTCCTTCTTCAACGCCACCATAAAGGCATCCCGTACGGAATCTGCATCAGATTTTCTCCTTCAGCTTCGGATTCAAAAAGATCCGCCCATTTGAGTGGGTAAGGCCCAGCTCATCCAGCATTCTTTTTGTTATAAAGAATCCCTACGGTTCCCGTGGTATAGGGCACCATGTAACGATTCCCGGATCGAACTCCGCACACATTTCCATATATTCTTTTCCGATTTCCTTGATATTGGGAATGTTCTCAAAGTCGATTTCCGCCAAAAGATGGTTCTGCATCATCTTCTCAATCATGTAATCCGAGGGGCAAACCGCATCATACAGCACGCCTCGATGACGGGATACATTTCTCGTTGGTTTCAAACATATCGTAAACCACTTTCGATGCCGGTTTCCTGCTGAAATTCCGTAATCACCTCGGCCGATATACTCTCCCCAGTTATAGACGGTGACCACATTGTCCGTCTTCCTTGGCTCTCCCCTCCGGACTCTCATGGACTCTGCCTCCTTCGGTCCGCAGGAGGACAAAAAGAGAGCGCTGAAAAGAAGCATTAAAGCCTGCTGCCAGAGGCAGAAATAGCTTTCTTAGCTTTTTGTGCGGCCCTTACTTTCAAGCTTTCCTGCACGCTCTCCCGAGTTGCTCCAAAGATTCTTTTCAAAATTCTTTCAATATTATTTCTCATGCCTTTTCCTCCTTTCTTCCCATAAAGCTCGGGGCAAAATTAGCGATTAAAGGATGATAAAGACCGTAACGAAAATCAAAGTGGAAAGGGCATACATACTGGGGTTGATTCCCTTTCTGACCTCCGCATAGACCAGGGGTGGAAATGGTATTGATTCTCGCACCTCTGGTAAAAGTGGGTAATGATAAAGTCATCCAGACTCATGGTAAATGCCAGCAAAAATCCGGACAAAACCCCGGCATCAATGTCCGGAAGCACCACCTTGAAAAAGGCATAAAGGGCTTTTGCCCCCAGGTCCAATGTCCCGCCTCATAGCTGACCTCCGAGCTCTGCCGAGCTTGGGCAACACGGATAAAGCACATAGGGCAGGTTAAAGGTAATGTGGAAATCAAAATGGTCTGAAAGCCCGAGGCTGATTTTTAAAAGCGATAAAGCAAAGCATCAAAAGAGATACCGGTTACGATATCCGCGTTCAGCATAGGCACATTGCTGACACCGATAATCAGACTTCTAGGAAGCACCTTCATTTTCCGAAGAGCCACCGCCGCCATGGTGCCCAAAAATGGTGGCAATCAGGGCGGACAAAAAGGCAATCACAAGGGTGTTTTTGCAAAGCCTCGCATAATGTCCTCGTTTTTGAAACATTTCCACATACCAGCGAAGACTGAAGCCGGTAAAATGGGTCTCTGCTCTTTTCCCGCATTAAAGGACAGGGCGGTAAGCATAAAGATCGGTGCATAGAAAAAGCACCACCAAACCCAGATAGGCATTTTTCCAAAAACGAACAGATTTCTTTTGCATTAGAAAAAGTCGCCCCTCTCCGTTGTCATAGCGGGACAGTATGGCCATGGAAGCGATGATGAAGACCATCAGAATCATGGACAGTCCTGAGGCCCACGTTCCAGTTGGAATTGACCGTAAATTCCTGCTCGATGACATTTCCGATAAGGAAAATCTTGCCGCCTCCAAGAATGTTGGAAATGGCGAAGGTGGTGAGAGCCGGCACAAAAACCATGGTCACGCCGGACACAATGCCGGGAATGGACAGGGGCAAAATCACCCGAAAGAGGGTGGTGAAAGAAAACTGGCCCCAAGGTCATAAGTGGCATTGATGGTATTGTCATCGATTTTTGCTTAAGGTGTTGTAGATAGAGCAAAATCATAAAGGGCAGGAAGTCGTAAACCATCCCCAAAATAATGGCATAGGGAGTGTTGATTAGGTTCTGGGTAGGCAGGTGAAGCGCCAGCAAAAGCTCATTCAGCACGCCCTTTCGCTCCAAAAGAGTCTGCCATGCCAGAATTCTAAGTAGAGAGTTCATCCACATGGGCAGGATAAAGATAAAGCCACAAAGAACCCTTTTCCCACCTTTTTGTTCCGAAGCGCCATAGCTAGCGGAAAGGCCAAAAAGCATAAAAGGGTACTGCAAAGGGAAAGAAGCACCGCCAGATACAGGGCTTGTAGTTCTCCCATAAAAATCTTTGTTAAATTATCTAAAGTAAATGCACTGGTCTTGTCTGTAAAGGCATAGTACCAAACCAAAAAGTAAGGGTATCAATACAATCCACCCATCCAGATCAGATGAGGGGCGGCCAGAGCCTTGTTCCTTTATTCTTCAATGCCCAATGCCTCCTCGTCTTCAGACTCAGGGCTTATTCATAATTTGAATATTGAGGACGTACAGCAAATTTCCACCTTTTTTCCCGGCTCATGCATTTCCGTGGAGTGTACCAGCCACTCGAAGCCATCCTCCGTGGTGACATTCCATCTCGTATATTTCTCCCTTGAAAAATGATGTGGGTCATGGTTCCTTCAGAATCGCACGATCGTCTCCCTCTTCCAGGATTTCCACGTCCTCCGGACGAATCACCACATCCACAGGGTGTTTTTCCAAATCCCTCATCTATACAGGGAAGTTGGCACCAAAATACGCATCAAAACGGTCCTCCAGCATGATGCCGGGGACGATGTTGGAGTCTCCGATAAAGTCAGCTACAAATGCATTTTTTTCCGGTTCGTTATAGATTTGTTCCGAGGCTTCCTGCTTGTTGAATATAACCCTGATTCATTACCACCACATAATCCGACATGGTCAGGCCTCTTCCGATGCATGGGTGACATATACTAAAGGTAATGCCCAATTCATTTTTCAAACGGATAAGCTCATATTGCATCTCCTGCCTAAGCTTTTAAGTCTAAAGCTCCCAGGGGTTCGTCCAATAAAAAAGTACTCTGGGTTCATTCACTGTAGGCTCTGGCAATGGCGATTCTCTGTTGCTGTCCTCCCGATAGGGAATTGACGATCGTTTTTCTATACCCTTGCAGATTCACCAGCTTTTAAGGCGTATTGAATCTTCTCTCGAATATAGCTTTCGACATCTTCTTAATCCGAAGACCGAAGGCAATATTCTCTGCAATATTCTGCAGGGAAACAGGGCGTACTTCTGGAATACCGTATTCAGCTGCCGCTTGTTGGCCAGCAATCCTGTGATATCCTGTCCGTCAAATAAAACCTGTCCCTTGTCCGGCTGGGTAAAGCCTCCGATAATCCGTAATGTGGTGGTCTTTCCACATCCGGAGGGTCCCAATGGTCACAAAGCTGTTCTCCCGAATAGATAAATTCAAATCATCTCAAGATCGGCTCTCCGTCAAATGTCTGGTAATTCCTTTAAATCAATCAGCGTTTTCCAACTCATAGACCCCCTTCTTAGTATTTTCCCTTTTTCTTTTTCCCAAAAAGAGCAACGTGTTCATTGTATCAAAAATGAACGCAAATACAAGAAATTTACGAAGGAAATTTATTTTTAGGAAATTTATTTTAGGACTCGACTCCATTTCATACAGGTTACTATAACCGCTCTTGGCTTTTGCCGGCTTTTTTCTCAGATCCGGAAGTCCTCTGCAGGGAGCGGAATCTTTAGATTTCTCCCGCCTCGGTGGAAGAACCCGATAGTGCCTCCGAAGAAAACAGCGGGGCGGTTTCCTGTCCTCTATAGTTGTCCTCCGGCATCAAAAAGCTTAGCGGTAGCCTCTCCCTCCTGCTTCCAGGAGCCTGCTCGCCATTCTTCTCTTTTCTTCCTGCTTTTTCTTGCAGCAGCTTCCGAAGAAATTCCATATCGATTTTTCCTGTAGGGAGAAGCCTTTTTCTTTTGTCCTCTCTCTTCCTTCTCAGGATTTGAATGTTCTTCTTCTGGCGACTTCCGCTTAAGTACAGGAAGACTCGGGAATCCGAAAGAGTATGAAAAAGAAGAATGCTGCAAAAAGAAAGACAAAGCCCAGTATAAAAACAGGCCGGAATATTGATCCACTGCTAACTCATTTCATCCTTTATCTTCCTCCTGTGAAAAGACATTCTGAACGGCAATCTTCGCATCCATCAAGGTCTCCTCCAACGTTTTCTTCTTCTCCTCCGTAAGCTCACTGTTCACACTGATTTTTCGCGGCAGCATCTCATACGAAGTAATCGCATCCTCCATGGCGGAACAGAGTCACCTGATCCGCCTGCATCTTTTCCGGCATACTGCTCGATGCTTTCCGCCATAAACTCCAGAAGCTCCAGACGAACCATTTCTCCTCTTCTTCCTTTACCGCAACCTCCTGAAAGAGGGTTTGGAAATCTTCAAAGAGGGTTTTTATACATGCCCTGATCGCTGAGCCTCCACGATATTGGTGGCAATATCCCGATAGAAGCCTCCCGATTCTTTTCTGTACACTAAGGCAATGCTCTTCTTGGAATCCCCATCCTCCAGATATTCCAAGGCATTGTGCAAACCAGGGCGCTACACTTTTTCGCCCTGCTCCATCCGTCCCGCATTGTCCTCCCTTCATAGTAATACCAGAAGGCCTTTTCCCAGCTGGGAAAGCAAATGTCTCCGTACTCCTCAGGATGCTTTTAAAAAGAGCGCTCTGTTTTTCCGAATCAGCTCCTCCAGAGTTCCGCCTCTTCCCAGCTAAAGACCCTGATCCAGACTTCGGCAGACTGAATCAAGCCCAGATAAGTCCTCCTCTGCCCCTCCATATCCGGCATATTAGCGAGCTTTCCAGATCAAGTCTTTTTCCTTCTCCGCACCGTCCTGCTGCTCCTCCGCATTTTGCAGGAGCATGGTATAGCGCTCCTCCTTCTGGCTCTGGGAAGACAGGAGGCTAGCAAGCCCAGAGCAAAAACAGATTCCGGACAGAAGCAGGGTGCTTAAAAAGAGACGAAATTTTCTTCTCTGTCTCTTATAATAGCGTTCATCACTTTCTTCCACGTGGGAAATGGCGTAAAGAAACTCCTCCGCATTTTTGATAACGCTGCTCCGGATCCTTCTCCGTGGCGCAGAGCAAAATGTTTTCCAGACCCTGAGAAAGATTGGGGTTAATGCTTCGAATGGGCTTGATTTCGTAGGGGGAAGGAAGATTATGCCCGGTATAAAGATGATACAGGGTGGCTCCCAAGCCGTAATGTCTGTCCTTTCATCGGTTTGTCCCAAGCCCCCTGAACTGCTCCGGCGCCGCATAGCCTACGGTACCAAGACAGGCGGTATCCTCGGTTTTATCCGCCTTAATTCTCGGCGGTTCCGAAGTCGATGAGGGAAAGATTGCCATCCGGCTTCAGGATAATGTTGGCAGGTTTCATATCTCGAGTAAATAATCAGAGTCTGAGCATGCAAATAGGACAAAAACATCCAAAAAGCTGTTTTGCCCATTCAATCACATAGTCCTCCGGAAGACTTCCTGCTCCTCCAGAAGTACCTAAGGAGTTCCCCTCCACATAGTCCCATAACAATGAGGACACATCCTCTTCCTCAATCACGTCTACAATGAGTGGGAAGGTTCGGATGGCGGAGGCGCTTCAAAAGATCCGTTTCCACAATCAAGCTTTGCTTCACCGCTTCAAAGTCCATTACACCGGACTTTCGCACCTCTTTTACCGCCCAGGTTTGTTGTGCCTTCTCATTGATGGCCATATAAACCGTACTCATTCCGCCATGAGCCGATTTCACTCAGTATTTTATATTTTTCCGTCTAAAACGGAACCGATTTTCAGCATAGTTTAACTAAACTTCCCTCAAAGACTAGATGGTACTGATGGCTGTTGCCGTAAGGTTGTCCCGTTCCTGTCGTTCCCAGATTCCAGCGCAGTAAAATCTTTAAAGCGCCCTCCAAATCCTCAAAGACTCTCTTCTGTTCCGCTGAAAGAACCTGATAGAGCTCCTCCCCGGAAACCCTCGCGACGAAAGCCGTCCGAACAAAGCAGATAGGTGGCCTTTGGCTCCGGTGCGCCGAAGAAGAAAATCCGGATAAATCTGATCCGATGCCCTGATGCATTGCAGGAGAATATTTCGCCGGGAATCCTTTTTCCGCATCGTAGGCGGAAAAGCTTTTCCCAGATCCACCTCCCGCTGCACCACGGTATGATCGCCTTAGGCTGTCGGATGCCCGCTTCCAAAAGCATAGGCGCGGGAATCCCCAATATTCATAATATAATATCGCTCCTCCGTCATCAAGAGGACCGTAGGGTGGTGCCCAGAGATGCCCCGTTCCTGCCGTAGGCATGAAGATAGTGGTTGCAACGGTTTACCAGTTCCGTCCATTCTCTCCGTATCTCGCATCGACAAATTCTCCAGGGAATAGTCCGGTAAATGCTCCTTCCCCAGGCCTTAAAAGGCTCCACCACGGTTTTGCTGGCGAACTCACCCTGTTGCAAACCGCCCATGCCATCGCAAAGAATGGCAAAACTATATTTCCCCGTTCCGTTTCTTCCCTGTTCGAAGAAATAATAGTCCTGGTTGACTTCGTCGACATTTCCCACTGAAGAAACTGCCATGGTGACAAAGTCCATCTCCACTCCTTTCCGTCTATCTTCTTCCCTTTAGTCTTCTCGCTTAAGCTCCTGTAAGAGGCTTGGGCCGTTGACCAGGCAGGACAATCCCATTAAGCCTGCCACAGTAGCGATGGCGGCATTTCTGGCAAAGTTTTTCTGAGAAATAAGACGAAGCAAAGGATTGTTGGTAATCACGAAGTCGGAAACTTCCTTTCGGCTTTCATTGCCGGCTGCATCTCTTGCTACCACTAAAAGCTTATGCCGTTTTCCCTTTTCTCCGGAAATCTGTAAGGGGAAGCTGTCCTTTGCAACCGCTTCCTGCAAGCTCTTGTCCTTCCAGCTTAGTTCTTCCGTTCCATCCACGGTGGCATCCACCTGCTCCAGCCACAGGTTATCCTGTACGGATAAATCCAAATCTAAAACATCTCCACGGTATACCCCCTGATTGTCCACATTGGAAAGCAGGATTCTGGGGGGTGTTCTGTCGATACCGAAGCGGAGCTCCGCCCCTCTTTCGGTCTGTTCCGTGCTGGCAAGGTTTCCTGCCTTATCCTGAGAGGAAATCTGCAAATGATACAGACCTTCCTTGTCAAAGTTATCCTTCTTAATCAGATAATCTCCCCGATACCATTTTTCCGTTTCCGCCGGAGCGAGTAGTCTGATACTCCGCTCCCTCGGAAAGGGCATGCTTCTCTCATTTCTGTATAAGGTCAAAGCAGAAGATAAAACCTCATCCGCGTTGATTTTCGAAATCAGAATCTCTTCGCCCTCTTTCTGATAGGTACCCTGCAGAGCCTTCGCCCTGTCGGACAGAAGATAGGTGGAACCGAAACGATTTACGGAGAACCAAAGCTCTTCCGTGGTTTCATTTCCCGCCATATCCACAATCTTTGCAAAAAGCCGGTACACATCGTCCGTATCCGGCTCCTCCGGGAAGTTTTGGAAGGAAAGATTTCCTCTTCTCCCCCTGCGGAGCTTTTGGTAAACAATGCCCTCTTTCTCCTCCTGCTTCTGCTTTGAGACTCGTTTTTCCTCCATAGACTTCTGCATAGGAAGATTTAAGGCATCCGTTCTGGCTATGGAAATGCTGCTGCCCCTGCTGAGAAGACAGCTCATGCTCTCCATGCCTCTCCTATCAGCTTTAAGGACAGGGCATCCTCGATCCAGATAGCGATCCCCGTAAGAAATCTTGGGACTGACCTCGCCCTTATTGGCAGACTCGTTCAAAATGTCACTAATCGTCAGACTGGGAGCCGTTCTGTCAATAACAAAACTGATCCTCCGGATAAGCCAGGGCCTCATTTCCGCCAAATCCTTCACCCGGATGTTGAACTGATAGTCTCCGTCCTCTTCATAGGAAATGCTTGCCTGATGATGAAGCTCGGAAACGCCCTGACCTTCTCCACTGCTAAAGGAAGACAGGGCACTGCCATGTCCCTCCCGGCCGCCATCCTTCAACACGGAATAGTCCACCGATCCGAACGGAAATTTTTCTCCTCAATGGAAATCTCCGCCCTTCTTCCTTCCTTGTAATAAAACTCATGGTTTGGGGTATTGTTGTCATAGCTTGCACTCAATACAGGGGCAGTTTTATCCACGGTGAAATCCAAGCCGCCTGAGTACCCTCTGCATAGACTAGCTCTTCCATGGCATTTCCGGCCAAGTCCTCTCCGGTGATGGAAAGCTGATAATCTCCGTCCTTATTAAAGTAAATACGGCTTTCCCATCTGCTGCTATCTCCGCTTCCGGAAACCTTTTGGAAGGAATCCCTTTCCACCTCCAAAAGCCTGGTACCCTTTCCTTCCGCTGGATCCGTAATCAAAATCTTGAAGGAATCTGGGAGAAATTTCTCTCCTCCACGGTAATCAGCGCGGTACGGTTTTCCTTAAAATAAAAACTCATTTTCCACACGATTGTTGTCGAAAGATAATGTGACCCTTGGTTTTGTAATATCAATGCTAAGACGCTCTTCCTTTACCGTTTGGTTTCCGGCATTGTCCACCGCCTTGATTTTCAGTAACACGTCATTACTGTTGTTGTCCTTAGCCAAAATCGTAAGAGCATGAGCATCATCATAGGACTTCTTTAAGTCGTTTAACTGGGGCTCCTCCTTGGAAAAATGATAGAGAGAGCCTGCCTGGGTTTCTATACCGTCTCTGTAAACGGTATAGGTTACATCCTTTAAGCCGGCATAGCTGTTTCCGGGACTGGGCTCCGTTACGGAAATGCCTACCCCCACATCCTTTTTATAGAGGCCGTTTTTCTCCTCTTCCTTAGGCAAAGTAATGTGAATTTCCGGATTCTGCTGGTCTAAAAATTACCCCTGTCAGAGCTTAGGTAATACTGATTTCCGGCCATATCCTTCAGATGGACATAGGTAATAAAGGTCTCGTTGGGGGAGATTTCCTTGGACCAGTAACCGTCCTTTTACTTCGCTTGTAACATTCTTAAAAGGCAGAACTTGCCTGCAGGTCTGCAAGACTCATCTTCTCCCTTGTCCGAAGAACTTCCACCAGCCCGACACCGCTTAAGTTATCCTCTGCCTGTAAACGAATAACCTGCTTCTTATTGCTGAATCGACCAAAACTGATACGATCCAGAGCTTGGTCCAAAGGGTTCCGTCCTTGGAACGATCCCCAATCGCCAATCTTCAAGGCTCCTGTGGGGGCTTTTCTGTCCACCACAAAAATCAAAGGCCGCCTTAGTATCCCCTACTTCGATTGGGGCATTTTTCATTGCCAGCCAAATCCTTGACCTTAAGACTGAGATGGTAAATGCCGTCATCAGCAAACTCGATGGGGATGGAAATCTTATTTCCTTCATCCTTCCAGTTCGAAAGGCTCGTCAAATATGCTGCATGATTCCTTGCGGTAGATACCGGATTCCCCCTGCCTTGTCCTTTACGGAAAAATCCACCTGAAGAGAAGAGAAATCTAAATGGGCATCCTCGATTTCGATTTTTCCCCTTTCTGACTTCTCTAAAGTATTTCTCATTGGCCAGGCCGTCATTGGATAAAGTCAGCCGAATCTTAGGGGGTGTTTTTATCCACTACCAGGAAATTGAGGCACTGGCTTTTTCTTCCTGAAAGATCGGTTGTATCCACCGTAACCTCATACTGTCCATCCTCTGTAAAAATCAGTTCAGAGGTATGGAGGGTGGAATCGAAGCCTTTTTCCTGTTTCCATGTAACCGCATGATTATTAAACTTTTTAACGCCTCTTGTTGAAGCCAGAGAACGTGGGTGTAGAATACGCCCGGGAAGGGTACTGGCACTTGCCCTTTCCGAAGAAGAGGAAGACTCCACTGCATCCGGAAGAAAATTATAGTTAAGATGAGTATCCGTAGAACTAAAGTTTTCTTCTAAAATCTTCGTGATGAGTTTTACATCCTTTGCAAAATAGCGTACCTGTCCGTTTTTCCAGAGAAGGATCAAAGAAAATCTTGGGGTCTGTGTGGTCCACGGTGATAGCCAGTTCCCCTGCTTTGTTAACGCAATATCTCTATCCGTATCTTTCTTCCATACCAAAAGGATTTCCGGAAGGATCCTTGTAGGCAAAAAGAAAAACGATAATGCCCTTCCTCCTCGAAATTCAATGTTAAATCATGCCGATCACCACTCTGTATGTATTGTATAAAGGAATTGGTTTTATCCTCTAACAGGCTCTTTCTTCCATCGGTCAAAAAGGCGGAATCCTTCTTTAAAGTGAGATCCTCCTTCTTACCCTGTACCCGATAACTACTTTCTTTGCTTTCTCCATTCCTTTTGCTATAAATCTTCAGAGAAAAAAATCTTGATCTTCCGTGAAAAAGTTCGTTTCCTCCACTCCAAGACTTAAAATCCCCTTATTCTGAAAATAAAAATGGTCTCCTACTTCGTTATTAGGCTTATCTGCAAAATAAAGTCTAGCCTCCGGCTTTTTGCTATCTACAACCAAAAAAATTTATCGGTTTTTACGGGGAGGCCTTCATTTTGTTACCGGCATTATCTACAGCGTAATATTCAATTTTTCCCCTAAACTGAGGTTTAAAGCTTGATTTTTGCAATAGCTGTATCATCATCCGGTCTACTAAATTGCTCCGTGTCTGTGTCGCTTAGCTTAATCCACTGTTTTTCTGTAGTCTGGTTCTCACTATCCTGTAGAATATAATGATAGTAGATGGCCTCCACCTTGGAACGGGTATCCTTAGCTTTTAGTTCCACTTCCAGCGTGTCTTTATAGAAGTCATAGCCACCAAGGCTTTTGACTCTGGACTCTTTATCCGTCCTGTAAGAAATAGGAAAATTTCCGGCTTAGTAGTATCAATATTATACTTTTCAAGGCTCTTTCCCTCTTTAGTCCCGGTCCGATTCCTCTTTGGTTTTAATGAAGATCTTGTTCCTCAAGAGACTCACTGTTTTCTCCCCAGATCAAACTCGGTCTTCCAATTTCCAGATCCCCAGAAGTCACTTTTGGAAACAAGATATTGCGCACCATTGTTCCTTGCGCTAATCTTCACATTACTCTTGTACCAACCTTGAGCATTCTTATCTCCTTCAATATGAAGGTATGAGGAATAATCCGGATAAAACCACTTGGATTTTCCGCATAAATCGTTTTTTTCCTTATATTTGGCATTATTTTTCTGCCCAGTAGCCGCAACTACAACAGTTCCTCGTTGCCCATCTTGAAAGCTAAGTACACCTTTTTCCTTAAGTTCCGCAATTTCTTTTCCGGCTACCACCTGAAAGCTCGTATTAGTTTTCTGTCCCGTTGTGCTCAAGGGAAGGAATGCTTTCCCAGCTTTCCTCTGGCATTAGGATTCTCCTTTCCGTAGTTCACCTTTATATTGAAAAAAACTTTTGTCCCTCTTTTCTCAATAACGCCCAGAGCTTCAAAGTCCTTTAAATCAAAGGCAAAATCCTCTTGCTCCCCTTTACTAATGGCAATAGTTAGTTGTGTTTCTGTACCTTTTAAATGTAGCACTCGTCTTTCACTTTAACTTTAAGAACTGCTGTTCCGGTGCCTTTCACTCGAAGCTTCGTAGAATTCTCAATAGAAATGGCACCATCAGCATTAGAGATTTCTTCATGAGAGAACCGTTCCTTTACATTCTCTCGATTAATCGGATCTATATACTTATCTTTTTTTCATAGTTCTCCGACATCCTGTTTTTGCCATTCTTAAATATAAGCTTATCCGACAAAGTCTCTTTAACAGTAAATTTCTGGCTGACTTCCAACGTCTTATGATTCTCATCCCCCGGAATTCGAGCAATCAAGGTATAGATTCCCACTGCATTAATCTGTATACCCCCCGGATTCCAAATCCGTTCTTCAGAAGAAGAAGGCCTCACCAGATAATATTCTATATCATTGTCATCCTTACCTTCATCACATTTGGATCATAATGCGCACGAACAGCAAGGGGATAAGTTTCCTTATCCCGAATGACTATTTCCTCTATCTGATCAAATGCCAGAGTTCCATCCCACGTTTGTTTCCGTTTCTTGTCCAGCGTAATCTCTACGGTCCCCTCCAAGTCTCTCGGTATTACACCCTCTTCAATATAATAATCTTTAAACGCCTGACGCTCGTCATTGTAGGCTCGAACCTTCATGAAAATGGCGAAATCCTGGGTTAAATAGCGGGAAGGTAGTTTTTGCACTATTTCCCCATAGCATTTGGCTGCTCGGTATAAAACAAACGGTTTTCAAATTTATCATAACCCGGATAAGAGCCTTCTCCTTTTGCGTGGGGAAAATCATCATCTTTCTCCAAGTTCTCATACTCTTGCAGTTTAGTATATTTCTTCCCGCGCTCTGTCCAGGTGTTGCTGGCACTACTCGTCTCTTCCTTTTTCAGAGGTAGAGGGGAGCTTTTTCTCTCTTTATCCAGCAAAGAAGAAGACAGCGTATCTTCTGTCTCCTGTCTTTCCTCTTCGTCTTCACTGCCTTTTTTTATAAATGGAAAGCTCAACTTGAACTCCTTGGACAGGACTTCCACGATCATCTGTAAATAGAAAGAGAATCTCTTTGTCCTTCTCTTCGACCTTTTCCTCTGCTCTTCCATTCTACAGGAAACTGAAATAGTACCTGTAGAATCACAAGGCATAAAGCCACCAGCCTTTTTTTCCTCGCTGTCCCGAGATAAAGCTTTTCATATATCTACTCCTTTTTGCCTACGCACAAATAACTTCTTTTATTGTTTTTTGTACTGCTCCGTTCACAGTCCACCTGCCCTCCTGATCCACGGTAAATCCGTCAGGAGTAGTGGTATTTCTATAAAGGGCTCCTTCATTTTGTCCCTGTAAATCCAAATAATAGCAGTTTCCGTCAATCCACTGCCAACCGGTGAGCATTCTGCCCTTCCAACCATCAGAGTTTGGGAAAAGATAGTATTTACTGCCGTTTACCTCTACCCAGCCTGTAGCCATATAGCCGGAATCCAAGAAATAATACCAGTAAGACTTTCCGTTGTAGGCTTCATAGCCCCAGCTATTCTTCGGATAGCTTCCGTCCGGTCTTTTGTACCACCAGCCCTTTTCATCCTGTACCCACTGACCTCCGGATAGAGAACGATCTACGCCAAGTACCTGTCCGGTAAAGCTATTGCTGACTTTAAAGCTTCCGGAGCCGCCGGAACCACCTGAACCGGAAGAACTGCCTCCTGAACTGCCGGAGCCGCCGCCGGATCCACCAGAAGTATTCTCCTTTTTCTCTATTTTTTTAGGTTCAAAATAGGGAGAAACCAGTTCGGCACCGGCTGTTAAATCTCGCTGTAACTTCAAAGACTTATTACTGTATAGTTCATTATTGACATAAAATTTCGTGCCGGAACCATAGTCGTCGTCAGTTCCCTCAACAAGAAAGCGATATTTTTCCACAGTGAAATGAGGCTGCACAAGATACTTTACCTGATATCGTCCGGCAGGAAGAGGAGTCCCTTCCGGAGCTTTTCCAAACATCGCCTTTTTTTCGCCGGCTGCATTTTACATAGCTCTCTAAAAAGAGCTTAAAGCGGTTTAATTCTTTAGGATATTCTCTGTAAAAACTCGTCAAAAAAGGCTCTGCGGAAGTTCCCGGGTTCAATACGGTGGTGCCATCTATAAGCTCAATTTTTTCCACATTCAGAATCACACTATTCATAGGGTCTCCCACCTTAGCCTTATGAATATCGAAGCTGGAGTTTAAGTATACCTTAGTGATTTTTTTTGCTTCTTTTACAAAAAATGAATCCGTTTCTAAAGAATAGTATTTATAGTTTGGATCTTTCCCACTTGCGCTTGTGGACTTGGAATACTTAACAAGAATGGAAGAATTACTTTTGGTTATCCTTAAAACGATCCCCAATGACTACCGTAGTATAGGTAAAGTGTTCATCATTATCCGAGTCTCCTGTGGCAGAAAAATAGTAGGGACTATTTTTTCCCATAGCCAAGGTATAAATATAGCGATACTCTCCGGGAGTAAAGAAGTCCAGTTTATAACGGGTCCAATCCCCTCCTACCTTCTTTTCCACAATCCTATTCGGAAGAACCTTGCAAATCTTTTCTTCTGGGTCGTCAACACTGTGGTTATTCTTATTGATGGTTAATCCGCTCACTTTTACAGGTTGATTTCTAAGCACCTCCATATGATCCCTTGCAGCAAACTCCACGCCACCAAATTCCAAGTTCATCACAAGAATCTTATCATCAAGAGTGTAGCTCTTGGTATTTGCCATACGAAAGCCGGAATAGCCTGAGGACAGAGGCTTTTACCATGCCGGTCTCTTCTGTACTCTCAGTCCCTTCAGCTGAAACCTCTGCATTCTCAGTCTCTTCAACTGCTTCCACCGCTTCCTCGGAATCGGAATTTTTCGTTTCTTCCGGGAAATCCGCCAAGCTTTCTTTGCTTCCTTCTTCCGAATCAGTATTTTTGATATTCCGCTGTATCTTCTACAGAATTTTCTGCCTGATTTTTACTTGTTTCCTTTTCCTCTGAAACAGTTATTTCCTGATGGTCTAAGGGATTGGCATAGAGTGGTACAGCAGTGGCTGTTGCACAAAAATACCAAGCTCATTCCTAAAGCCAGCATGTTTTTTCTTCTCATCTCCATCGTCCTTTCTTATTTATTGCCATTTCACGATATAAAATTATACTATATTTCTATCCATTTGTGGAAATTTTATTGTTTTTGCACTGCTCCATTCACTATCCATCTTCCTTCCGCATCCACTGCATAGCCATCGGGGGTAGTGGTGTTTCTATAGAGAGCACCCTCATTCTGTCCTTGTGAGTCTAAGTAGTAGCAGTTTCCGTCAATCCACTGCCAACCGGTGAGCATTCTACCCTTCCATCCGTCAGAGTTTGGGAAGAGGTAGTATTTACTACCGTTTACCTCTACCCAGCCTGTAGCCATATAGCCGGAATCCAGGAAATAGTACCAGTAGGACTTTCCGTTATAGGCTTCATAGCCCCAGCTGTTCTTCGGATAGCTTCCGTCCGCTCTTTTGTACCACCAACCCTTTTCATCCTGTACCCACTGGCCTCCGGATAGAGAACGATCTACACCAAGTACCTGGCCGCTCAAACTACTGCTGACCTTAAAAGCTTCTGGAACCACCACCGGAACTTCCCCCTGATCGCCGGAACCGGAAGAACTTCCTCCGGAACTACCAGAGCCGGAGGAACCGCCTTTAGAGGAAGAGCCGGAGTTTCCGGTACTACCGGAATAATTTTCTTTCTTCTCTACCTTTACCGCATCAAAGAAAGGAGAAGTTATTTTTGTAATGGTTGATATTTCGTAATCGGAATAACCTCACGGACTTCATAGGGCTCATTATTTACATAAATCTCTGTGCCTTTTACCATAATTATCATCAGTCTCCGACACCAGGAAACGATAGTTATCCACTGTATAATAAAGGCTGTATCACATATAGTACCTTATAACGACCTTCCGGAAAAATTCTGTCTTCTTCCTGCGTAAATCTGAGATTTCCGTTTTTTCCCGCTTCATTCGGATAGCTTTCCAAATAGAGTTTATACTGGTCTAGGTTTTCGGGAAAATCGTTACGAAAAATTCATAAGAAAAGGCTGTGGTAAATCCTTAGGCAGAAGCTCCGTACCATCTTTTAAGACAACCTTCTCCACTTGAAGTGTTGCCCTCTTCGTAGTATCACCAACCTTAACATTATGGATGTCAAAGCTGGAACGGAGATATACTTTCGCCATAACCTTTGCTTCCTTCACGGTAAAAGTTTCGCTTTCAAAGGTATAATATTTATTTTGCATCTTCCCGTTGCGTAGCTTTCAAATTGTCCTGATAATAACTATGTACCTCTATGATAAAAATACCTTTCTTCCATAGAAACTCTTGTATAAGTAAGTTTTTCCATCTCCGTCCTGTTCAGCTATTGGCAAAAGATAATATGGACTCTTTTTCCTTCAGCAATTGTATATACATAGTGATACTCCCCGGGGTAAAAGTAGTTACGATTATAAGGAACCCACTGACCATTTACTTTCTTTTCCACTTCCCTCTCCGGGAGAATTTTATAAAGATCCAGGCTAGGATTGTTGATAACTCAGCTCCTCCTCCTCTTAAGGCAATACCTGTTACATTTACCTTTTTCTCCCGAAGCACTTTCATGTGATCTCTTGCGGGAAAATCCCAATCTTCAAATGAAACATGCAAAGTAACAATCTTATTATCAAGTGGTTTTGTCACTGCAGCACTTCTAAACCCTGAATATCCGGAGGTCACTCACCGTAGAGTCTGTTTTTCCTTATACCTTCTGTAGAGTCCTCTGTGAACTCACCCTTTCGCTCAACAAGCTCCCTCGAGGTCTTCCGCATCAGTAGTCGACACTTCTTCCTCTATGGACGCAGTTTTCCCTTCCACAGCAGTCTCTTCCGGAAAATCGTCTAAGCCTTCTACAGTTCCTGCTGTTTCAGCAGTTTTTCTACCTCGGAACGTAAGTATCCTTATTGTCTAAAATATCCGCATAGCTTGCAGGGGCAAAAAGCCCTGTGCAAAGCACACGCACTAAGTCCTAAAAGCCAGCATGTTTTTTTCTTCTCATCTTGTTTATCCTTTTTCCTGTTATTTTCCAATGTATTCTTACACTATATTTTTTTCTCTTTAGGAGAATCTTTTTACTTATTTCTATAACAAACTATAAAAGCTCTATCACAATCTATAATGATTCTGTTTCCATACTTATTTTTCATATTTATTTCCATACTCGTTTTTATATTTACTCTTAAACTTATTTTTATATTTATTTCTACATATTTCTATACATATTGTTGCACTTATTGCTACGCTTATTTCTTTATATAGTTTCAGGGAAAGGTTAAAATTTCATGGTAGTAGCCTTTCCCTGATGGGAGAAAGACACATTTTCCAACAAGACGCTTTTAAAGCAAACGCTTACTCATCCTGCTGTGTCTTCTCCCTGATTGGTGCCTTAAGCTTTACTACGCCTGAACGAAGAGCTTTGCCCTTTCGATTCTAAGCTTCGTATTCTTTCTTATTGCACCCCATATTCAATTTTTCCTTCGGCTTAGTTAGCAGTGCTGTTGATGAAGGTAGATACCTTCTGGCCTACCAGCTCCAAAAGTTCCTTACCTACTGTCTTAAATGCACTTGCTAAGAATACAGCTACTGCAATAAGAATCAGCATAGAGATGAAGTTTGTGTCTCCGTTCTCCTCATGGAAGAAACGATCTACAGCCTTCTCTCCGCGAATTTTTGTTGCTAAAATCATGTCATCAAGTCTGGTCATAAAGACTCCTTTCTCTCAGCGAGACACCAATTCGGTGCTCTTGTGTGATAGTGTTTGATATTTATTTAAAAGTAACCTAAGGCTACTACCATGAACGACTTAGTGCTTAAAGCAAGAGGAACTGGAACTCTTCGTTCCCCAGACGAATGCTTGCCTTGTCCTGTAAGGGAAGCTCCACATTGCTTACGCATTGCTGTCCGTTTAGGAAGCTATGGTTTGTGGAATTGTTGTCTTGCAGAAAATACTGTCCGTTTCTACTGATGATGTTGGCATGGCTTCGGCTGATGGCCTCATTGTCATGAATCACATAATCCACAAATTTTTCTTCTTTTCCCAAACGGAAAATGCTGCCTGTAACAGGAATCCGCTCTCCGTTCTTAATCCGGAGTAGATAGGGCTGCTTCGGTGTGTCCGGTGCCTTGGTATAGTTTAATACCGAGGTTTCCTCTCCACGAAAGCCACTATGCAAAACCGTAGTGTCTCCGAAGTTTCTTCCTCCATTTCCTACAGCTTCTTGCTGATTAGAAAACAGGGGGCTTGGCTTGGCCGGCTGTAAAGTTCCCTTCGCTACCAAAGGATTGCTCTTCGGGATATTCATTCCGGAACCGACCGAAGGATTGCTCTTCGGGATATTCATCCCGGCACCGACCGGAGCGCTGACTTTGGGATTTCCTGCGAAATTTCCTTGGCTATTTACCGGGGCATTGGGCAAGCTTTTTATCCCGGACAGATCGCTCCCCGGCTTGTCTTTTCCGGACTCCTTTCCGGGAACCTGAAGGAAAATCCTCCGGAAGCCGGTTTTTCGCCTTCGGAGCAGCAGAAGCGGTTTTTCGCCTTTCCTCCGGGAAGATTAGGAGGCAGCGGATTTTTCTTTCGCCCTTCTTCGCCAGTTCAATCTTCTTTTAAGGCCTCTTTTTCTTGCCTTCAGCTGTTTCTGCTGTGCCATATATTCCTTGGCTCTGTTGTTGTTGTAATGCTGCAAGAGGTAGAAAAAGAGATTCTTTCTTCCTTGGGAATATCATCCGGTACAGGAATATCCGGAATGGCTTCCTCCACTGCATTTTTCCTGCTTAAGAGCTCCTACAGAGGATAGGGAGGATTGCTCGAAAAAGCTTGCCGCCGCTCCCCCTACGGAAGAATTGGCAACGGTATTTCCGAACTCGGCTACGCCCTGCTGCAGGCTTTCCTTCGCTGCCGGAGCAGGGGGTGTTCTATCCTTCTTCCCTTCCCTTTCCATCTCTGTCAACAGGTTCAAGAAATCCAGCGAAGAAAATACCGGAATGCTGTTTAAGTAATTCAGGATTCTGGTGACATAGCTTCCTTCCTCCGGATTCTCAAACTGTGCCTGGAACATTACAGACTTCAGAATTCTCTCTGATCCTTCTGCTCTTTCTCATTTTCCACCGGAAGACAGATGCACTCCGTCTCCCCGGTGGATACGTCGGTATAAATCTGGTTCAGATCCAAAAGGATGCAGGCGGGATCCAGCATATATTCCTCTGCGGATACCATGGCTTCCGTAATCCCCTTGAAAATCCCCATAAAGCTTTGCTTCGTTACCGGCCGGGCAAAGAACTGGTTTGCCGTAATCTTTCCGGTAATGGTGTAGCGGATAAAACGCTGTGTATCCATCTGCATATAGTTGGTGAGAGGCCGAGTCCCTTGGCCTTGTTGCTGTAAGCATATTCAGACTGATATTGTCCAGCACATCCTCTTCCTTGAGCTGATAAACCAGAAAAACTGCTGGCTCCTTGGTTTTCGTATTTAAATTCTTTTCATACTATTGCTCCTTTTTGCTTACTTTTCTCCCCACATTTTTGCTTTGGCACTCTGGGTAACATCCATCTTTTTCTTTCCGAACATATCAAAACCAGACGCCCATTTTATATGTAACGGTAAGGGTAACATCTCCTCCCGAACTTTCGACCTTGAAGTTCATGCCGTCCAAACCTCTCTCTACCCCGAAGGCTTTCAGTTTTTGATTTGCCTTGGAGTCACTGGTGTCTCCGGTCAGGTAGGCTACAAAACGTCTTTTGGCATCATCATTTCCCATGCCCAGGGCGGCGCCCATGCCTTTCTTTTTTCCGGCATACCAGTCGTTGGGGCTGGAAAAGTATTTGCTGGAAAAAGAATCTTCTGTAGCCGTCCTGAATGAGGTCGCTAAAGGCTTTCCCCAGAAGCCGTTGGCTCCGTCCAGGCCCGAGGCAATCTGATTGTTGGCATAGGAATCCATGCCCAGGCTGGTTGCGGATTGTACCAGTGCGTGTGCGATTTGGTTTTGGGCGTTAAACACAAAGAAGAATCCGTTTAATGCCATAAACAAAGCGCAAAAGATAGGAAGAATGATGGCTGCTTCTATGGTTACCGAGCCTTTTTCCGTATTCTTTCGTTTCATCTTTACTCCCTTCTCCTTTAATACGCCAAATCCTTTTTGCTTTTTCGAAGGAAGCCTCCGGTAAGCGTAGGAGATAAATTCATAAATATGTTCAGCTTGTATTTGTTGTCGGAATGTACACTGGTGTAAGCCTTGTTGATGTCGAAATCAAAGTCCTTCTTGTGCTTTTCCTTGGCTTCCAGCTGAATGAGGTTCTGCATCCCGATCTGTATACTGGTCGTAGGGGGTGCATAAAATCATCAAAAATAGCGCCGTGAGCGGTGTAATCCAGCAGGGAAATAACCCATCTCATTTTTATCATTGGTTTTTCCCGAGCCATCCTGTCCTCCATGCTTGGCAGGATCATCATGGTACACGGCTACTTCCGTGCCGGTGGAGCTACCTCCCCCTCGCTCCCTTTCAAACATCCCACCTAAGGTTGATTTCTGATCGTCACTCAGATCCAGGATTCCGGCCATGTCTTGTGCCAAATGGGGTAATCCCTTAGTGGAAAGGTACGCCGTGGTCTTGAAAAGCACCTGGGTTCCTCCATTTACCAAAATCACCATATCCAGGAAGGGTTCCAGTAAGAGGAAGATGACAGTGGCTACAATACGTACCGGTCCCAAAGCGGAAAGTGCCTTCAGGATATCCGAGTTAAGTACCGCATAGCAATCCACCATCAGGCGAAGCATATAGCCGTCAAAGAAGGCACCGGCCTGGGCAGTGTACTCGGAGTTTGCACCGGTAAGCATATATTCCAGTTCCGCTCCCTTAAACATCGGATCCGATCCGGAATTATTCCCTAAAGAGGCGATGTCGCTCATGGCACCCCCTTTTCCGCCCTTATCCGATCCGCCTGCCAGGCTAAATACCTTTTGGAAGCTATATCCGGTTAAAGTGGATCCTTTCTTATAGGTCGTTCGATTCGGCAGGTTGTATGCCGCGTAGCCATATAAGAGGAAGGCGTGATAATACTCTTGGTAGTTCACCAAGAACTTCGCCAGATTGATAAAGTGCTCTGCCATCCAGGTTACCAATCCCGCTAAAAACTTTGCCAGATTTATCAAGAAGCTGGCCAATTTTGTAACCATTTTGAAAACATTCGGAATTCCGTAGCAGGCATCCGCAAAATCTATCGCATCCTGTAACATCCCTGTAAATCCGGAAGCCGTTAAGAGGGTTGAGGTATCAAAGGAGCTGGTATGGGCTAATAAAGCCGGATTGATATTGGAGTCCAAGCTGTTGTCATAAAAAATCTTCATATCCATCAGCTTTTGTGCCAATCTTCCGACGGCAATAACTTCCTTGACTCCCTCTTGGTCCGCAGTCGCTGATTTATCTAAAATGTCTACCAGCTTATCCACATAATTAGCCACGTCCTCCTTAAAGCCCTTCATTTCTATCTTTCCTAAAGGAGCGGAGGATAATTCCGCCATGGAATGACCGGAAGCAGTGAAGGAGCTCAGGGCAGCAGCCTGATTGTTTTAAAGCTTGTTTTTCCGCCTCTACAATGGCATCGATTCCTTTTTGAATCTGTTGATTGGCAAAATCTTCCGTGGCCTTATGCATTTCCTCAAACCACTTATAGGCATCCGTTCCTATGGTTTCCGCCCCTTCTCCATCAGGAATTTCCCCATCTGCGGCAGTTCCTGTTGTTGCCACCTCCGTGCTGCCATTCGCCGGTACTGTGGCTACTTCCGTACCGAGTGCCGTTGCCTGCTGCAGGAATTGTAGCAATCTCTGTACCGGTGGAAGCCGTGCTCTCTGTTGCCGCCTCTTTGCTTTCCTCTTTCTTTTTCTTCGTGGCCTCCTTCACTTCACTAAGGTCTTTTTTCACCTTTTCCATCTTTTCCTTTAAATCCTTGGAGGCATCATAAAGGTTTCCAAGACTGGTGCTAAGCTCCTTCGTAGCGGTAGCCAACTCTCTGGCCGCTGCATCCGCAGCCGCCTCTGCGGCGGGAAGACCTTCCTCCTGCCCACTGTTTCTGATGGATTCAACGGTTTGCATCGCCGTTTGAAAGGCTTGATATTTTGTTTTGTAATTCTGGCATTTCTCCTTGAAGTCCTTCGCCTTCTCCTGAAAATCCTTGACACTCATAATCATATCCTTGGTGTCATTGGCATAGCCTACCGCCTTGTTCGCCACTTCCGCTCCGGCGTTCAGCTGCTTCATTCAGGAAGACCGTCCAGCTTCTTCTTAATACGGTCCAGGTCAAAAGCCGTCCCACATGGCCTGTGCCATAACCGTATATTCACTGGCCTCATAAATCTGCTGCTTCAGGATGGAGGCGCTACCCAGACTATGCTGTCCGGAAGCCTCCATACTCTGTATGCTTGCCCCTTGCCCAAAGCATTCATATTGGCCTTCATATAGCCCTGGTAAAGTGGTATTGACATCATCCTTTTGCGAAATGGGAAAGCAAGTCAAAAACGCTCTTCCACATAATCATCATAGTGACCTAAAGTTGAATAGAGGGAGCTTCCCGCATGACCTCCTTCATTAATTCCTGAATACTTTGAATCCGTGCGTATTCTATGAAAATGAAGGTGGACATCAATACGGAGAAAACCACTAGGGCTAAAAAGATGGATAGCATGCCCTTCGTCCCGTTGACTTTCCTTTTCAGAAAATGTCGTATTGCTTTTTCTTTTTCTTTAAACCATGCTTTCATATTCTTCTCCCCTATGACTTGTTAAGGCCTTTTAACCACCTTGTCCACCGTTTCCAATACGGTTGCAAAAGCTCTTCACCTTTTTCACTGGCATATTTTTGCAAGCTTTGCAGAATGGACATAATCCAAGGCATCAAAGTCGTTGCAGGCTACCGTCGCATCCAATTCCTTGGTTTCGGAAACGCCGATAAAACGCATTAACTCTCCAAATAAAAATCCATAGTTCTTGTGCATGGTAATTTCAATATGATGTCTTCCGATATCATCGTTGGCACGTTCTACCTTAATATCCACCTCACCCTTTGACTTTTGCCAGGCTCACATTGGTGAGACGATTGTTCAGAAAATTAGAGGCTCTGGAATTTGCCGCATCGATTCGATCTTGCTTTTTCCCCATAATCCAAAGATAGCGATACACCCCGATATTCGTAATATCTTCTTCACTCACCAGATTCAAATCCTTCTTGGCGATCCATGCGCGTAATTCTCCGCCACAACCTGCGCCGCCTCATTGGCCGTAACATGGAACATGACGTTTTGGTAAAAGGTACATACTAAAACCGATGAAGAACACCAGTATCAGAATACACAGCATTCCGATGGACCATTCAATCATGACGGTGCCATCTTCCCTTTCTCTCAATCCCTTTTCTCATCTTGACTCTTTTTCCTTACAGAAAATCCTTTTTCCCTTTAGCACCGAAGCTTTTCCTCCGGCACCCTCTTCAGCACTTTTTCCTACTGAGCTTTTTCTTCAGTAATAACGCCTTTCTGCGAAAGCATTATTTTTCGTCGTAATACTGCTTTCTACGAAGCTTTACTCTCCGTCGTAGTACTGCTTTTTCTCCTAAGATTCCGAATACATCCTCAAAGTTTTTGTCCAGCCAGAATCCTTCACAACATAAAAATTGCCCTTTCCGGTGGAAGCAAAAGGAATCCGGAGCTACCTTTAAATTTTTCAATTTCCTTGGGAAGTAATAAGAATCCACAGGATCGCTGGCAAAAGGCACCGCTGCCGATTTCCTTTAAATTCTTGGGCATGTGAACTTCCTTCAGGGACTTACAATCCTGAAATGCCGCTTCTTCAATACTTTCTACGGAATTGGGGATGCTAATCTTCTCAGTGCAGAACAGTTCAGAAAAAGCGGAGTCCGGAATCACCTTTAACTGTTCTCCCAGGAAATTCACTTCCTTTAGCTGGTGCAGTCTCTAAAGCCGAACCTGGCAATGCTAGTTACCCCTGCCGGAATATCCAGACTTTTCCAGGTTATGGTCCAGACTGTACGTCGACCTCGGAGGTCTGATTCTTCGGCAGCACAATCTTCTTTACCTTCTTCAAAAGAGTCAGGCCGTAGCCCAGCTGAAAAATCGTCATCACTTTCAAAATACAGTTCTTCCAGCTGCACATCATCATCCGGTCCTAAGCCGGAGTCAAAGGACTTTGCCCGCTTGGGAATCACAATCACCCTTCTGCTTAGAACCCTCTTCATTCAGATTGGCAATGGAGTCCTCTCCCATCCATTCGAAATAGTCTTCATTTGCCTTGGCATTGGCTTTCTCATTTCCCTTACCGCTGTCTGCCTCCTGCTTGCTGTCTCCCTGAGCACTCTTCTCTTTTCCTCCACAGGCTGAAAGCCCTAAAGCCAAAGCCAGGATGCCTAAACCTAACAGTGTTCTTCTCTTCATCTTAATAATCCCCTTTCTTTTTGTTTTCCATTGCCTTTGTTCCATCTCCTTTTTGTTTTTCTATTACTTTCTTGCGAGCAATAATTTTTCTAAATCTATTTCCGCTCTTAAATATTTTCCTTTAATAATTCCTCGAAGAAGGTCTTCTCCGCCAAAGTCTCCACCAGCGCCTCTGTTCCGGCGTGTTCATATCTTGGTACCCCTCCCAGCTCTCGAATGCCGATTTTGGGAAGGCTCTGGCCGGTTTTATTACTGAACTTGTTATATACGGTGTACATTCTCTTCATGATGGGAACGGAAATTTTCCTCCTTAATCTGCTAAGGCCTGTAGCATTCTTAAGAACTTGTCATTTCGATTTCCGATCCGTCTACGGTGAGGACAATGCCGATCACCTCCCCGGTAAACCGCTAAGCTGTCGTCATCAATGGAGAAGTCCCCGTCCAGGATGATAATGTCATAGGAGCCCCCAAGCTTTAGCTCCCGAAGCAGCTTCTGTCTCTCCTCTAAGGAAAGCTCCATCATATCCAGGGCAATCTTGGCTTTTGGAGAAGAAGTACACCCTCTTGGATCCATGGCGAACCGCACTTTTCCAGCTTTAAGCGGAAGTTGGCCTTCTGCTCCTTTAAGGCAAATACCACATCGCTCATGTCCAGCTGTCCTCCGGCATGGAAGAAGATATCCGCCGAGCCATAGCGCTCCATATTCAAGTACAAAACCCGATGTCCCGCCTGACAAAATGGTAGAGCACAGGCTGCCGCCATGGTGGAAGCTTTCGGTTCCTCCGGCTACCGAGCCGAAGGCAAAAGACCTGACAGGATCCTCTCCGATTTTTCAAACCGGTATGCCCTGAATCCGCTCCGCATAGAGGCTTAAAATCTGCTTATAAATCGGCTCCGCCTTCTGGTACTTGGAGATGGCCGCCTCATCCTTATAGCTTTCGATTTCGCAGACTCCACGAAGTACGCAAAGCTGCACTGCTTGGGAAGGAGGGCGGTGTTGATGTCAAAGGAGGCATCCGCCACCAGCATCCATCTTTACCTCCCGAACGGTCTTCAAGGCCAGTTCTTCGTCGGTAAAGGAATACAGCTCAAACTTCTCTCCAAAGCGGGTGCTAAACACCGTTACGATTCTTTGTAAAGTATTCCTTGTCCTGTTCCAAAATCGCTAATTTGATTTTTCATTTCCTTCTCCTTTGCTCTTTTCCAGCTTATTGATTGCTATCTTCATTCCATCTGCGCCCTATCCTGCTGCCGGAGCCCCTCCTTCTGCAGGGGTGCTTTCTCCCCTTCTGCGGAGCTGCCGCTGCCGTTTCTCCCCTTCTGCAGGGAGCTTTCCGGCGCTTCTTCCGGTGCTGCCTCCCGCCTTCTGCCGGGGCCTCCGATGCTGCTTCTGTTCCTTCTGTTGGACTTCGGTGGCTGCTTCCGTCATTAGCTCCGTTTCCGCTTCCGTTGTTTCTTCGGGCTTTGTTTCCTTTTCCTTGCCCTTCTCTTCTTTGGTAGCGTCCTTGCTGTCTTCCGTAAAGATTTCCTTCTTCACGATATTTCGTTTGATAAACTGATATACCTCCGGAGTGGTTTCCACTATGCATACGCCTTTTTTGTTGAAGTAATCCACGCCGAAGAACTGAGGGGTACTATTTCTCCTTTTTAAGTTGATAAAGCCCCAGTGGTCGTCCTCCATCACACCGGCAAGACCTTCCGAGAAGCTTTTCGCCGCCTTGTACTTAGGCTCCAGTACCACTTCTCCCTTCAGGTTGGCAAAGCCCCATTTTCCCTTCTTGGAAAAGGCGAAGATACCGTCCTTTCCGATTCCGTCCACTTCCTCAGCGGAGAAGTCCGAAACCTGTTCCCAGTTTTCATTGTAGATATGGTAGGCGCCGTCCTCCTTGGCCAGGATGCAGCCCTGGGCAATAAAGCTGTAGTCCGGATCGATCTGCACCGCTTCGAACTTTCGTTCTTGTTCTATCTTCTTTCCGTTTTCGTCTTTTTTTCTCCTTACCCTTTTCATCCTTTACCGTATACTTAGCTCCAGCTCCTTGCCTTCGAATCGATAAAGAAGACCGCTTTTTAGCCTTTTTCACCACTGCCTTTCCTTTTTGGAAACGGCTGGCTTCGAGAATCCGCCGAAAGAGTCGGTCTCCCAAGGCATTGTAGTAGCTGTATTCTCCCTCTTCCTTGATGAATTCTGTCCTCCGCATAGTAGCCGATGTCTTCGGGATTTTTATTGGAAAATACACCCTGCGTCACTTCATTTTTATCCATCAAAATGGTTTTTCCGTCCTTACGTAGCAGACGATATCCCTTCTCTCGATGGGCCCTACAAATTCCTGCTTTAAGGAGTTGGAGGATTCCCCGTCTGCCGGGATATAGCCTGCTCCCTCCTTGTTTTTCACCCCGTAGAAGCCGTTGGAAAGGGGATAATAGCTGTTGTAGTTTCCATACAAGGTTTTGAAGGAATAGAGCATTTTCTGGTATTCCTTTTGGAAGGTCTTATCCTTGGAGCCTGCCTTTTTCGCCTTATCCAAAAAGTAAAAGGCATTGGCATAGTCGTTTTTCTGAATGTACAGTCGGGAAATCGCCAGAGCAAAATGCGGATTTTCCGGATAGGCCGCCTGAGCCATCTCTGCCGCCTCCCATATATTCCTTGTAGCGGTCTTCCTTTTTCCTCATAGGCTTTCTCGTAGGCATCCATCATCTTTTCGTAGATGACTTCTTCCTTCTTAATGCCTAAGGCCTCTTTGTAATTTTCTCCTGCCTTTTGGTACAGGCCTCTCTTCTCAAAGTCCGCGGCTTCCGCCACTTCCTGCTGATACCTTTTTATCTGTCTCTGCTGGTCGGAAATCTTACTATACCAACCCTATACCGGTAATCAATACCAGAGGCAAAGGCAACCCCATCTGTGTCTGTGTCACAAGCTGCTCCTTTCTATATCAGAGAAAGCATGGCTGCAAAGCCAAAACCGAAGTAGATAAAGTGGTCCCAAGGGAAGGGCGTCCTTTAAGTTCTTTTTCTTTAACAGTAAAACCGGAAGGGAACACAGGGCACAGAGCAGGAAGGAAAAAAGTAAGCTCACGCAAAATCCGTACATCCCTGTAAAAAAGGCCAGACCGGTAAAAATCTTGATGTCTCCCATGCCCAAGCCGGGCGGAAATCTTATATAAGAGGCACAATAAAAATCAAAGCGATAAATGCAGGTACAAAGCTGTTGAGTAAAATCATGGGGAAGTCCCCCTTGTAAAACAGAAGCTCCGGAATCATAAAAAGGATTCTGCCCACTAGAAGCACTATGGTGCAGAGGTTTGGTATCTTCATGGTGTAGGCATCCACCAGCCCTGCCCACTCCAAAACCATGAAGCAAAAAAGAATCATGGCTAAAGCCAGGTATGCACCGCCGTTTGTCGTACGTAGTAGCCTGTCAGAAAGGAAAAAGGCCAAAAGCGCTAATCACGGCATAGGGGTTTAGAAGGACTGACCTTGCCTGCCCTTTAAAAATATCTTTATTACGAGAAAATACACGGCAATGCTGCATATACTGAAAACAGCGCCGCTAATAAGTCCTTGCATCATTTTCCTTTTGATTCCTTTCCCATATCCGGTTTTTGTATTGTTTCTATTCCTTACAAATTTCCAAAGTGCTGTTCTTTTCGACAGTGGCCTCTTCTACGATTGCACTGTTGCTTCTCCTACAGGAAATTCCCGCAAAAGGCGGAGGATAAAATAATGATAATAATGCCCTAAGAAAAATCAGCATGATGGGCATTAAGAGCTTGGCGGAAGCCTGTTCTCCCTTTTGTAAGAGTCTTTGCTTTTTCTCGTTCCAAAGGTCACTGGACTGTCTTGCCAAAGAGGGGCAGCTCTCCTGCACCCTTTCCCATACTTTGCATTAAGGCACTGGTAAACTTGATAATCTCCGGAGAATGGTGGCTCTTCCGAACTTGGCTATAGCCTCACTGTCCGCATGGCCGTTTCGAATATCCTCACTGGCATCCCGCATCAGGGCGTAGATATCCCCTTCGCCTCTGCCGCCCACCATGTTCCAGGCGTCTCTAAGGATCATGCCGGAGTTCACCAGAATCGCCATGGTGGAAACTACCTCCGGAAGCTCTGTCTCGCAGTTCTCCGTTCTCTTTACCAGCTTCTGTCGCATGGAGTCGCAACCGTAAATCAGCCCCACAATCGCCAGAAAGATGCCCAGATAGAAGAGTTCCTGTTATCCTGCCAGCCTGCCAGAAAGGCAGCCAAAGCATAAGATAAAAGTGGAAAAAGCTAAGGGCCATGGCGTAATACACATTGGCATAGTATTCCGCATACATCTCTCCGTATAAGACCTTGGCGTTTTGTTCCAGACGCTCGAAAAGCACGCCCCTCAAGCGAAGAGGCGGCAGCTCCGCCCAGCAAAAGCCCACGGTATAGATATCCTTTAACGGAAAATCCTTTTCTTCCAAAGCCCTCCACCAGCTCTTCGTACTTCTGTCCCCGAAAAAGCTGAATCAGGAACAAAAATCGCCAGAATGGTTCCTAAAATCATTGCTATGCTTCGCATCATTTTCCCCTTCTTACTTCACCACCTGCATAATCCGCTGTCCCATCACATAAGCTCCCGCAAAGATGCCGATGGCGATGGTCACCGCAACAATTCCGATGGGCGTGAAAGCTTCGATTAAAGCTGGATCCCATGCCTCTAAGCATCCCGGTAAGCACCACCGGGATAATCATCATGGCGGTAAACTGAATCTTATTGGGAGAAATCGCGGTCTGGATTTCCTCACTGATTTTCATCTTTTCTCCGATAATATCCGCGGTTCTTCGCACGATTTCCTTGATATTTCCGCCGGCCCGATAGCTTACATTGAAAAATGATGGCAAAGTTCTCAATATCCTTGTTGGCACTGCGCTTTCCCAAGAAAGCATCATGTCCTCAATGGCTAAGTTGTTTCGCAAGCCCAAAAATCATTTCCGCGGTTTCCTTCGTGATTTTTCATCCTCTCCGAATTCCATCACCATATCCTTATAGGTGCTGTCCAGAGAATCGTGCATGTTCATTCCACTAGCCAGCGCCACCGCCAAGGATTCCAAAAAGCCTCTGAACTGTCTGGCTAATTCCTTCCAGCCGTTTTTCCTTACATTGACCGGCCCGAATCGGAAGAAAGAAGAAGCTGCAGAGACTTCCCACCAGCAGGAAAATAACGATATTGCCGTACATGGTGGCCTTCGTTGCTCTTCCTGTGGCATCCAAAAACTGATTGCCGTAAAAACACCAGACTCACTGCACCGCCGATGAACAGCGCTATAGCAAAGGCCTCGAAGCTTTTCCCTGAAATTCAGATAATATACGTTGTAATTGGTCAGCTCCGTTCCCAAGGGGAAAGGTAGCTTGCCGGTTCCTTTCCTTCTTTTTCCCAACATTTGTCCCTCAAACGAAGCCATTCCTTCCGGTGATTTTCGATCAACGGCCGAAATTCCGCTTCGGCACTTTACATTCCTGTATGAATCTTTGCCCGCACTTTAGATGACCGTGTTGATTCCTGCCAGACGAAGCTTAAAATCCTTCTGCATCTTATTTTTCCGTCCGCTTTAAAATCCCATGCACCTTGGTCACGGTACTCTGCTCATCCTCTTCAAAAACATAGAGGGGTTCAGAAGAATCTCCCCTGTTATGGAAGCTCAAAACCTCCGTAATCTCCATGGTCTTTCTGGAACGGTCTCTGAGACAGGGACAGGTGGATGATGATGTCAACCGCAGAACCGATCTGCTGCTTAATGGCTTCCAGAGGCACATTTGCCGCACCCTGCAACACCATGGTTTCCAAACGGCTTAACATATCCCTTGTGGAGTTGGCGTGTCCTGTGGAGAGAGAACCGTCATGTCCGGTGTTCATGGCCTGCAGCATATCTAAAGCCTCCCGACCACGAACCTCTCCCACTACGATACGGTCCGGTCTCATTCGAAGAGAGGACTTAATCAAATCCGTCATGGAAATCTCCCCACGCCGGCGGAGTTGGCATTTCTGGTTTCCAGTCGTACCAGGTTGTCTACATTTTCAATCTGTAACTCTGCGGTATCTTCTACGGTGATAACACGCTCGTCTCTTGGAATATAGCTGGACAGGGCATTCAGGAAGGTGGTCTTTTCCGGAACCCGTACCGCCGCAGACGAAAAATGTTGTAACGAGCCTTCACCAAAAAGCTGCAGCTTCTCCGCACCTTTCCTTGGTTAGGAGCCGAAGCGAATCAGCTTCTCCATGGTCATAGGCTCCTTGAAAACTTACGGATGGTAATGGTGGGGCCGCAGAGGGGCAATGGGAGGCAGCACCACGTTGACACAGGATCCGTCCGGCAGGGTAGTATCACAAATAGGATTGGCCTCCGGTTTACTTCCTGTCCCTGCCAATCCTACGATTCTTTGGATAATATCCTCCAGCCTCTTCTCGCTTTCAAACTGCCGATCCAGCTGGAACAGATGTCCCTTTTTGCTCTATGAAAATATTTTCCGGGCCGTTAATCATGACCTCGGTAATGCTTTCATCCTTTTAAAATAGCATCCAAAAAGGCCGAAGCTCTGATGGCTCCGTAAACCCTGCTGAACTATGGAGAGCTTTTGTTCCCACGGAACAGTAAGAGTTGCCGATTCTCTGGGCAACCACCTTCCACCTTCTCCTCCAAAAACGTCATCTTCAATCTGGCTTAAAACAAAGTTCGAAGAAATAAAGGATTTTAACTCCTCTACCAATCTTTGCTCCTCTGCGTAGGTCATGCACATCCTTTCCCTCATTACGAAAATGCCAAAACTGCCCCTCAACCCCTTCCTTTTTCCAAAGAGGGTTCGGTTTTTCCCGAGATATCCTTATTCAATTTTTCTTTCTAAAACACGATTTATACCCTTTAAATTTTTATTAAAATAATAAAATTAGAAGAAATTGCAAGATAAATAATAGTTAGTTTAGCCTTTTCCTGTCAATATAATTCTATTTTTATATTAATTTAAATTTAATTTATTCAATAATTTAATTAATGGAAAAGTGTTATTTTACGTATTTATATGCAAAATTTAATTTTTTTATTCCTGCCCTATTTTTCTTCTTTTTCCCCTTGTTTTTGTAAATATCCTACAAAATACTATGGTTTTTCTAAAATTTGGCCAAGAAAAAGAGAAACTATACAAAAATAGTTTCTCTTTTGATTTTTTAATTCTTTATTCATTTCAATATTATCTTTTTAATTTCGCTTTTGCAATATGCGCAATAGGCTACAACAATACTAAAGGTAAGGATGAGCTGAATAAACTGTATTGGTACGCCGGTGTTTTGCAGGTAGTTGGCCATGCTTTGGCAAAAGCCGAAGAGCAGGAGGCCAGAAAAGCCAAAATAGAGCATTCCTCCGGCAATGGCCTGGGTCGTAAAAGCAATATAGCCTCGTCCCGAGTCATTCCTGCGGAGAACAATCCCACATAGCCCATAGAAAGAAAAGGCTCCTGCCATACCGGTTAAGGCTCGCTGATGAGAAGGGCTGTCCGCTTCACTCTTTTGCGGGAAATCCCCAGAGTTCCGCCGCCTCGGATTCTCTCCCACAGCGATGATTTCCATTCCCCAGACGACTCTTCTTAAAGAGGGTAGCAATCACAAAAACCAAAAAGCAGGCTCAGGTGGGTCAAAATATGCTGTCCGGAAAGAATCTTCCCCACAAAGGAATGTTCTCTATCAAAGGATATTTAAAGCAGGAAGTTTTTAAGCTGTGCAAAGAAGTGGAGGCTCCTTTTCTCCGGTAATCAAAAACAACAGAAAGATGGTTCCTCCGGAGGCCAAGGTGTTTAGAGGCGATACCGGAAAGGATTCCATTGGAATGCAGCTCCACAATAAAATAGGACAGAAGCAGGAAATCAAAAAGCCCTATTCCTACTGCCGCCAAAAAGCCCAAAAGAGCGCTTTTGACTAAAGGCACTGACAATCACCCCGAAGAAGCGGCAAAAAGCATGGTGCCCTCTAAGGCAATGTTGCTGACGCCTGCCCGGAGGCGGTCATGGCTCCCAGGGTGGTGAGAAGTACCGGTGTTGCGGTACGAAGCATGGCAAAAGTAAAGTCTTCCTTTCCCCAAAATGGATAGTATCTCGCCCATTACGCCTCCTCCTTTCCCGGTTCCGAAATGTCTTAACCACATCCTAAATCGCTTTTCCCTGCCGCTATCAGCTCCGGTTGCTTCTGCTGATTCAGCTTTTGTTACTGCTGCTCAGTGCTTCCACCAAATCTGCTTTTTCGCTACCGGCTCCGGTACTTACGGTCGCCGGCAGGGCGGTATCCGCCAGCCAAGATTCCTTCACTTCTCTTCATGCTCCCAGCCGGAAAGAGAACTCCGCGGTTACGAAGAGAATCAGTAAGGCCTGTATCAGAGCTACCAATTCATTTTTGCACATCGGACTTTCTGGACATGATATCCGCTCCCACACGGATATAGGCCAGGAAGAGGGCGGAAAAAGGGCACCAGCGCCGGATTGTTTCGGGGAAAGAATGGCAATAATCACCCCGTCCCAGGCATAGGAGGGGGACTCCTGCCAGTTAAAACGCTGATACATGCCCATTTGCTCCACCGCCCCTCCAAGGGCCGGGCCACCATTCCCGCCAGAACCTGGGTCAGGAGGATCGCTTTGATGAGGAAATGCCCACCATTTTCGCAAAGGAAGGATTCTTCCGGAAAGCCGAAGCTCATAGCCGAAGCGGGTTTTGTACAGCAAAATGCTGAAAAGTACCGCCAAAAAGCAGGGCCAGGAAAAAGCCCAGGTGCAGCTTACGCCCTTCACCAAAATCGGCAGTACCGCAGTTTTGGCATACTTTAAGGAAGAGGTTCCCGCCTCCCGATCGCAAAAGTATTTACTGATGGTAAAGAGTCCCAGATAGAAAAAGACATAGTTTAGCATCAAGGGAAAGTAACCAGTTCATTGCCTCAAATACAGCTTCGCCAATGCGGGCGAGGCTCCGATAATGCCTCCCATCACTGCCGCCAAAAGCAAAATCACCAAGGGAGTGCAGGGAAGGGGCAGGCTTAGGCGGATGGCGAGCCGCGGTAAGTACCGCGGAAATATAGAGGCAGGCATCCGTAATCATGGAAAAGTTTCCCGATTTAAAACAAGGCTTAGGGGCAAGCGGTAAAAATCAGCAGGGTGGCCTGGGCAAAGATGGAAAAGAAAGTGCCGTATACTGCCAAAGGGGCCCTAAGAGCAGATAAGAAATGGCTGTCCAAGGCTCCTTACTGACCAAAAAGATAATCAGCATGGAATGCAAAGAAATCCCAGTGCCAGGATAAAACGAAAAAGCTGAAATTGTTGTTTACTGCTCATAAGCCTCTCCTATTCTCTCCTGACTGTCTTCCTTAACTCCCAGCATATATAGCCCAGCTCCTCCTCCGTCAGACTGCTGTCATTGTCCAGATAGCCCACAGCGCCCCTCATGCATCACAAGGATATGGTCACTTAGGGACAGAGCTCCATAAGATCACGGAAATCAAAAAGCACCGCTTCTTATGTCTTCCGCATATCCAAAATTTTCTTTCGGATAAAGGCAATGGCGCCCACATCAATTCCTCTGGTGGGCTGATTCAGGATGAACAAATGGGGATTGGCCTCATATTCCCGCCCGAAAATCAGCTTCTGGGCATTTCCGCCGGAAAGGGACTTCACATCCTGCTTGGTATTTTTGTATTTTACGGAAAAGGCCGAAAGGACCTTCTTGGTAAAGGCCTGAATCTTTCCGCTGTTTTAAAAGCCCGAAGGAAAAAGCGCCTTCTCCCGATAGCTGCGAAATGGCATTTTCCTCCAAGCTAAGCTTGGGCGCGGAGCCATAGAAGAGCTGATCCCTCCGACATAGGAAATCTCAGGTCCCTGTCGTTTCTGTACGGAAAAATGCAGAAAAGTCCTGGGAAAAGAGCAGAAAGCTCTGCCCCTTTGCCGGAGCGTTCCTACCCAGACCCGACAAAGCTCATTTTGTCCGTTTCCGTCAATGCCGGCAATCCCCAGAATTTCTCCCTCGGAAGAGAAGGACAGATTTTGTAAAATCGCCTTTCCCCCTCTCCTCGCAGGAAAATGTTTTTCCCGGAAAAGACCTTTTTCCCCGGAGAAAATGGCTCTTTCTCGATATCCAGACGAATTTCTCTTCCCACCATCAGTCGGGAAATGTCCGCCTCGACAGGCTTTCCACCCCATAGGTTCCCATGGTCTTTCGTCCCGGAGAATGGTCATTCTGTCGCAAAAAGCCTTTACTTCCTGCAATTTATGGGAAATAAAGAGATGGTGCCTCTTTTCCCAAGCTCGAGCTGCAGGAAAAAGCTCTCGGTTTCCTGAGGCGTCAGCACCACTGTGGGCTCGTCCAGAATAAAGATTTCCGCCCTCTGTAAAGCGCCTTTAGAATTTCCAGCTTCTGTCGCATGGCAATATGTCAAAACCTTTTTTCGCCTCCACTTGCAGGCCGTATTTTTTCGGAAAGTGCCTTACATTCCTCCACCGCTTTTTACGGTCAACAAATAAAGACTTGCCTGTTCCCAGCACCAGATTCTCCGCCACCGTCATGGAAGGAATCTGCATAAATGCTGGTGTACCATGCCGATGCCTTTTTCCATGGCTTCTTTGGAGGAATGAAACTCCACTTCCTCTCCCTTTACCAGTATTTTTCCTTGGTGGGGCGATTTCTCCCATAGAGCATCTTCATCAATGTGGACTTGCCTGCTCCATTTTCCCCTACTAAAGCATGAGATCTCTCCTTTTCCACGGAGATTCACGTCTTCATTGGCCAAAACGCCACCGGGATAGATCTGTAAAGTCCTCTTCCTGCTATGACTTCACAGTTCCTCCTGTTAATATTCCTGATTCTATGCTGTAACTGATTCTCCACTTAGCCTTTCTTTAGAAAAAGCTTGCAAAGCCTTTGCCAACTCTACGCTCCGGAAAAAGCTTGCCGGGCAAGCTGAAAATTTTTGTCGGGATTTATTCGCCGCTGATAATGCTCTTTAACTTGCTTTCTTCCATACCTGTAGGCAGTGTCTACAGTCACCTTGCCGCCAAGGATATCCTGCTTAGCATCTTCTACCTTCTTCTGTACGTCTTCCGGTACTTCCTTCTTGTAAATGTCATTTTCCGCAATACCGACTACGCCGTCCTTAAGGCCCAGCACCTCCGCCTCACCGAAGGGAAGCTTGTCCTCTGCCGCCTTTTCCACGGAAAGATACAGGCTCTCTCCCACATTTTTGATGGCGGAGGAAATGATGAATTCCTGCTCAGGCTTTCCGGCATAAGCTTCCGCCTGGTCGGAGTCTACACCGATGACATACTTCTTGCTTTCCGCCGCGGCCTCGATAACCCCTACACTGGCAGGACCTGCTGCTACGAAAACGGTGTCCGCATTGTTGGCATACTGGGTCAATGCCAGATCCTTTGCTGTTGCGGAATCCACATAGGAGCCTACATAGGAAACCAATACCTTTACCTCCGGATCCATAAACTTTGCGCCCTGAATATATCCTACTGCAGAGTCATTGATTACCGCAGCGGTATCCTTTGCCCCTACGAAACCGATGATATTGTCTTCATTTGCATAGGGCATGGAGGACTTGGTTACCCCTGCTGCCAAAACACCGGCCAGGAAGGCACCCTCATTTTGCTTATAGCTCATCGGAATATACATTGGAAAAGGTCTCCTAAAGTATAGTCTACAGCAGTATCGAAAAGGATGTACTTCTTCTCCGGATATTCCTGGGCAATCTTCTCGGTGATTTCCTTCATATCCCAAAGTCCGGTGATAATCAAATCCGCATCGGACTCGGAAGCATCCTGCATAGCCCCCTTCAAACTTGGTCTTGTCGTTCCCCATTTCCACCATGGTCACTTCCGCCTTGTCGGAAAGCTCTTCCTGAATCTTCTTCATTCCTGCCTAAGCGGAATCGTTAAAGGCCTTGTCTCCGAAGGAACCGGTAACCAAAAGGTGACCTTCAGCTTCTTGCCATCGCTTTTTCTTGCTGTCCTCAGCTTTTCTCTTCCTTGGCTGCCGGGTAGTTCCTTCCTTCGCCGCCTCTGTAGCGGATGTGGTGGCTTTTAGCATTTGCATTGCCTCCGCAAGCTGCCAAAACTGCCATCATACCTACTGCACTCAATCCTAAAATCCAGTTCTTTCTTTTTCATTATTCCTTCTCCCTTTCGTAAAATAAACTTGTATGAAGTCTATCCAGCTCTGCCAGATAGTTCTCCTTCTTGAATTTGGGTACAAAGCTCTCTTGGATTCTTTTTGGCTCTGACCCCTCATTTTTCCAAGAGTCGCATGACCGTATCCACAAAATAGTGGGCGGGAATCTGGTAGGCTTCCCTTTTCATTTTCCGTGCGAAGTCCCGGCCGTGAATCCGTCCTTGAATCCGGAAATGCCGATTTCCACCGTGGGAAAAGAGCATGGACAGGTCTCCCATATCCCCGGAGGCTGTGCCGTGGGTTCCCTCCGCAATCCGGCTTTCCGGCATATAGCGAAGAATCTGGCTCCGAACCAGCTCCGTAAGAGCGGATCCTGTTCCAGGGGAAAATAGCCCGGGGTATTCTGGATTTCAGGTCGCAGTTCATCGCAAGAGCCGCCCCCGTAAAAGCCCGATCCACCTTTTTCTCCGTGCTTCGGATGGCTTCCCACGGTCTTAGCACGAATATACATTTCCATCCTGGTTCTGGCCGGAACGGAATTCACCGTCTGTCCGCCCTCTGTCACGATGTAATGCACCCGGATGCAATCCTCCGGAAAGCTTTTCCCGAAGAGCATTGATGGCGGAAATGGCTAAAAGTCATGGCGTGAAGGGCATTTACCCCCAAATGAGGATTCGCCCCGGCATGAGCCTCCGTGCCCAGGAAGGTGACCTTCTTTTGACAGAAGCCGTTTGAAAGGCCCCCACCTCTGCCTGATAGTCCGTATCGATCAGCCCTTATACTGTGACAGGACAGAAGCACCGCACACTCATCAAAGAGCCCCAGCGAAATCATTTCCTGCTTGCCGGAGGAATGGGAAACCTTCCCCTCTCTGATGAGATCTCTTCGATAATCCATGTCGCAGAATTCTTCCGCGGGAGTAAAGAAAAGCTTCACCTTTCCCGTAGCCTTTCCATCACACCGGCTTCCTTCAGCGCCAAAAAAATACGGCAAGCATCACCCCGGTCTGGGCATAGTGGCCACAGGCATGGGCGGCATTTTGATCGGTTGATGGCATAGGGATGCCCCAACACCGGCACCGCATCAAACTCTGCAATCAAGCCGATACAGGGGCCTTCCTTTCCGGAATCCAAAGTCGCCATAAGTCCTGTGTAAGCCACCTCGGTAAAGGGAATCTCCGCATCCTTCAAGGCCTCTTCCACCTTTTCTCGGCTCCGAAATTCCTTATAGCCCAGCTCCGGGTTTCTGAAAATGTCTTCCCGCCAAGGCGATGGCCTTGGGCAAAAATGCGTTCCAGTTCTTCATGCACTTTTTTTGCATAGGATCTCCATCCTTTCTTTTAATGTGCTGACTTGCTGTCGCTGTTCCTCGGCGCAACAATTTGTTGCAAAAAGTAAATATCTCTCGTATTCGTTCTTTGGCTGACTGCTATCGAAAAAGCCCCCTTATCGCTTCTCCCGCCTTGCCTTCTTGGTGACTTTGCAGCATTCTTCTATAGGTAAATACCATAAAAGCAGAAGGAACATGGAGTAATAGGGGAAGCTTCATGCTGAAGCTTCGTCCCAGAACCCCAAAGAGGGAGGCATAATCAAAGGTTCCCACATAGGCTGGCGGCCATTTGCGCTCCCAATCAGGGCAGAGGGAATGTTCCACACCGAAATTATAGGGAGTGGAATGAATTACGGAAGGATAAACCAGGGGCACTGCCCAGACCAATCAGAATTAAGGCCGGCAGTACCAGAGCCTTACTCCAGGAGTAAAGAGCAGGAAAATGCCGAAGAAGACGATGGCGCTTCCCTCCCAGCACCATTTGCTCATCCTTCCATTTCATCGTGAAAAAGCCGGAAAGAAAACGGCCGAAGGTAATTCCAAAATAGAATAGTGCCACATAGGAGGCGGCTAATTTCTCCTCCATGCCAAGGGCAAGAACCATGAAAGAGCCTGCCCATAAGCCCACGGTCTGCTCCAGGCGCAGTAGCCGTAGAAGCTGGCCAGGCTTTCCTTGGCTCTGGGATGGCAAAGACCTCCTTAAGACTTAAAGCTTTTTGTTTGGGGGCTTCAGCCCGTCGGAGGTAGCCTTTCCTCCATCGCACCCGGAGCATTTGCGCTATTTTCCTTTAGCTCCTCCGGATTTTTCTTCCATAAGGAGAGACTGCAAAAAAGAATGATAGCCAGAATAAACTGAATTATGGAAACAATTAGATAGCCCCTATTCCAAGGCTCTCCTCTTTGTAAAACAAAGCCCATGATATAAGGACCTACGGAGGCGCCCAAGCCCCACATGCAATGCAGCCAGCTCATGTGCCTGCTGGAATAGTGCAAAGCCACATAGTGATTTAAGGCTGCATCCACAGAACCCGCTCCCAAACCGTAGGGAATGGCAAAAAGACAGGGCATGAGGAAGCTATGGCTAATGGAAAAACCGAATAGGGCAATGGCGGTTAAAAACACCGAAATTGCCGTAATTTTCCGGTTCCAAAGCGGCGATTCAATTTTTCGCTGTTTAAGCTGGAGAGAATGGTTCCTCCGCAAATAATCATAAAAACTGTTCCCGAATAAGATACGGGAACAGCAAATTCCTGATACATGATCGGCCAGGCCGAGCCCAGCAAAGCATCCGGCAGTCCCAGACTGACAAATGCCAGATAAATCATGAGCAACAGTATAGAAAACATCTTCTCTCCCCTTACAATACAATACCGCTCAAGAATACTCTGAAACGATGTTCTATGCAATCGATTTTAGGGAAAGTTATGATTTGGAAAGCGATCGATTTGAAAAATGATAGTTTAGCCGCTTACTTTTTGCTGGGATCTCCTATAGTAGTCCAGAAAATAGTCGATCCTTCCTTCCTAATCCGGAATCAAAATTATAAAGACACTTACATGCATTGGAACTCAAAAAGCCTATTTCTCGACTCTTCAATGGAGATATTCTCTTCCTCAGCCATATCCTCAATAGCATTTGTGAGTATCATGTCTGCACATATATTCATTTTTCAAATGACATATTTTCTTGCCTCCTGAAAACTTAAACAGCGATTGCCTTTTCCGTGAGGAAACAAAATCGATCCACAAGCTGATTCGGTAGCAACTGGTCAATAGCAAAAACTTGCTGCTTTTTCTGATTTTACATCCCCATAAAGTCCATTAAGATACGTTGTAATGACCGGGTTTGTAGTATCATTGGCTATTTTTACCAATTACTATTTCAGCATTAAGAAAATCATTATTGATTAAAGGAAAGCAACTCTCCCGCAAGCTCCTTCTACGATTCTGTGATATAAACCAGAGCCACTCTTTTGTTTGCATCCTCAAATTCCTGAATAGAAATATCCTCTTTAGGATAAGAAAAATCTAAATGATGAAACATATCCAAAATTTTGCGAAAGTGATATTTGCCCGGGAATTCTGTGCCTTTATGATTGATGAACGAATAAAGCTTCTAGCTTGATTAGGATCACTTGTTAGGTAAAAACCCCTTTTCCAAAAATCTTTTTCCTTCTACGCACTGTCCCAAATCTATCTTTTTCTACGCAAGCATAGCTCCATGATATAGAAGCATTCCCTCCTTTAGCTTCACGAAATCGCTCCTTTCGCCTTCAAAACAGTGCTGATTTCATCTAAATTGTACTCATCACCATTAATATGGAAAGTGTCATAGCATGACTCTATATATTGCCAAATTTTATATTTTTGAGAAGAGGGCATTGGCAGCAGCCCGACTCATTTTATATTTTTTGACAAAAACTCTCCTAATAATCTAATTTCCATAAATAATATTTCATTAATCATAAGAGTGTTACTCCTTATATGTTTAAGCATCCAAATAGCAGTAAAATTAGTTTCTGACACTACATTCTTATGAAATGATAATATCACAATTTATGAAATGCACCAATATACAGTACTTCAACTTAGTCATTTCAATCCGCTATTTAGTCTAAGCTTGGAACAATTTCTATACTGTCCGTTAAAATCTCCGTATTCACTACAGGATTTCCGGAGAGTTTTACTTTCTTTAAGTTCGGGAAATTCCGGAGGGCGGAGACATCAGAGATGTAATTTTCCGAAATATCCAACTCCTCAAGAGTGGTAAGCCCCTCTATACAATCCAGGTTCTCCAGCATATTTCCGGAAATGTACAGCCTTTTCAGAGCCTTAAAATGGGAGAGATAGGCCTTTCGCATTGGGATAGAAGTTCCTTGTTTCATCATCCAAATTTTGGATTCTCGCAAGAGAAAGATTTAAGACCCGAACCGTATAATCGTCCTCCAGTTTGCTCAGATAAAGGGGAAGAAGAGGCATCCGCCGTAACGCTGTCATCTTCGAGCAGAAAATACATTTCCCTTACACCGAGATTGGAAAGAGAACTGCTGTAGTCTTGGTAACTGTCCATGGGAGTTCCGTGGAAAGTAAGTTTTTGCAAGGAAGGAAGCTCCCGTAAAGCCGGACCTAAAGAAGGCAGTACCTCTCCTATAATGCCGTTTCCGACAATCACTAAATCACTTAGGCTATTCATACCGCGTAGGAAGTCTCCCTCATATTCCTGTGCATTATTATGGATAGTCAAACTCTTAAGAGATGGCATACCCGCGATTTTATCCAAGTCATTACAATAAACCTCCGCATTTTCCAAAGCGGATAAGCCGTGTAAATCCGGAATCTCATAATTATGGTAAGCAAAGCCCAAAGTCTGTAAAGAAGTAAGACTCGACAGAGCATCGGCATTTTTCAGATTACTAGCAGTCCAGGTAAAGGCTGTTTTAAAAGAACTTATATTTCTCAGCCCATCCAATGAAAGAATCGGAAGACTGACGAGATGGAGCGACTTCAGCTTCGGCATATTTTGCGCGAACTGTAGATCTTTAAAATTCGGAATGTTGGAAATTCCCAAATTCTCAATCTGAGGCATACCGGATAGAACACTAAGATTTCCTACAGACTGCGAATAGGGTCCGTTTATAAATAAGCTCTTACAATTGCTTAAAGAGAGAGTGGAGAGAGTCCAAAGGCTCATCTCTACCACTTTCTATTCTTAAAAGCTAAGTGTTCCAGATTCGGAAAATAGCTGAGAACAGTGATTCCCTGGCTCGAAATCCGAGATCTACCGATACGGAGAGTTCTCTTAAAGAGGAGAAAGACTTGTAAATATCTGCAATATCTTTCGTTTTCGAATAATCATAACTGTAGGACGGCTCGTCGCGGAACGTGACGCCGGAAAGACCGATGATTTTCTCGGGATTCAGAAGTGTTCTTTCCATTTCGCTAAAAGTAGCGTATTCTGTAGAAAAATTGCAGATTGGAAAGACAGCGCAAATCATTGGCATTGTCATCATCATAGGAATAGCGAAAAGCCGGAGCCGAGGGAAAGAGAAATTAAACCGGTGAAAGGCTGTATATCCTCTTCGTCAAGATATTCCGCTCCGGGAAGATATACGGTATGTTCCTCGACCGGCTTTCCGGAATCGTCCACCGAAGTGGAGTAAGAGAAAAACCATTTATCCACACCATCAGAAAGATCCTTCTTCTTGATGATAGCAAGGTACTGTGAAAGAAGCATAGTCCTTCGCCGTAATTTTTGACAACGGCTTGGAAAAGGCCTTTTTCGGAAAAAGCTTTTCATCACATCCGCTTTCGGCGTCGTTCGGTAGCTTTCCTTATTGCTGACAATGCCGGGAGAACGATAACGAAGAAGGGGAAGGATACTTACAAACAGAAAAGCAGTGGAAAGAATGCCGAGAATGACGACAACCGTAATTACATTGAGCACCTTAGAGTTATTATGTACGGGTGGCACCGGGCTTATTGTAATTCACTTCCTTTATATTAAAAATTCTGAGTAATGTTCAGTTTATACGGTTCGATGTATACGCTGTGTATCTAAAAACTTACAGGTGACAAAGCCTTCTTTTAATCCATCAGGTATATCAAATGCTGGCCATGGCAATTGGGGCATTCCATTTTAGTGACAGTCATAGTTGATCCTCTTTACCTTGTATTGATTTTATTAAAAACAACCACCTAAGTTTACAATATTAATAGAAACATATTCAAGGGTAAGAGGACAGATAAACTGAACTTTATCTACGCGTATATAGGCTCATTTTTGTCCCGAATAATGTATAACATTTGAGACAAAGGAGAGTGAGTACTCATGGCTGACGGATTATTCATAAGTAATTTATATTTTTACTTCCAATCCAACATTGCTTTTTCTAACTCTGAAAAATTACAATTTGCTCTTCTGATAGTTCCTGTTTCCCTTTTGGCTTCTTTATATAATTTTTCTACCTTTTTCAAAAACCTTTGTTTTACCTTAAGGCAAAAAGCATATTCTTTTTCAAATAAGTCTTTGTATCTGATGTCATCAAGCTTATCAAACTCAATTCTTTCATAACAAACCTATTCGGGCTACAGGTATCACTCTTAATATCAATATAGATAATATGTGCATTTTTCTTCATCAGAGTAATCTTTGTATATATCTCCATTTATAGTAATGTTATTATCAATTACTTCATAAATCAAAAATGTTTATCAGAAAACATTCTTCCATCTTTTGTGTTTTTCCTTTGCAGAAGATATTGGAATAAAATAGTCATAGTTTTCATTCCAACAATAATTCCAACAAATGGTTTACTACTGTTCCTATATGAGTGGGTTTGTACTAAACTTCGAATCTATTTGATTGAGATATTCAAGATAATCAGGGATTTACAGCGTAAAATCCATATTGATCGCTTCTGCCATTGTCTTCTCCTACAGAGGTTTTATCCTCTGCTCGCTTTAATGCTTCACCTTTGGGATATAGGTAGTGAGACACCTTCTTTAATGCTCCACCTTTAACGGTAGTGGGACACCCTTTTATTCACTGGAAGTATAACGAATATTTTTAGAAATGTCAAATTGGTAAATTTCCTAAACTCCACTCCAAGAGGGCAGTTATTTTTGTTTATAGCCATTGACTTTTTCCCTTTTGATTTTTCTAATCTACACTTCATAGAATATAACCTCAGTTAGAAATTGAAATTAACTCTCTTTCACAGAAACTCTTTCAACTAGTATTCTCTTTTTATGGAAATTTTCTTTCCGCCTTTCCCTTGAAATTCATATTTATAGACTATTGCTGTTTTTCTTTAGAAAGGATAGCCTTATGCTTCATGAACAGCAAAGGCGCTAAAAGCCGCCTTTTCCTCATACGATTCCCATCTTAACCGGCTTTTTATTTCTGGGCTTTTGCCTATAGGTATCTATATGCACAGCGCCGGTCTTTCCGTGGTCTACACCTTCTTTATGGCCTCATTAATCTATGGCGGTTCTTTTAGAGCTCTTGGCTGTGGGATTTCTTCTGGGTCCATTTGCCCCTTTGGAAACGCTTTTTCTGAGCTATTATGATTCAGCTTCGGCATCTGTTCTACGGCATTGCCATGCTGGATAAATTCCCCAAAAAGGATGGAAGCTGTTTCTATCTAATCTTCGGGATGTGCGATGAAAGCTTCAGTAGTTAATTACAGCACAAAAATACCGGAGGATGTGATCCTACTTGGTTTATGTTTTTGTGACACTGTTAAATCAAATCTACTGGGTTGTCGGCTCCTGCCTTGGTACGCTTCTTGGAAATGTCATGCCTTTTTCCACAGAGGGCATTGATTTTGTCATGACTGCTCTCTTTGCGGTGATTTTTCTTAGACCAGTTTTTGAAGGAGAAAATCATTTTTCTTCCCTGCTGGGGCTGGGGTATCCATCCTTTCCTCTACTAATTTTTAAAGCAGAGCATTTCATCCTTCCTGCCATGCTGGGAATCCTAGGCATTTTTCCTCCTGGGCAAAGCCTAGGTTGGAAAGGCAATTTATAGGTAGCACGAAAGCTAATGTAGTAAACGAAGTTTTTCTAGAAAGGCAAGTTTATGACTGTATGGCAGCGCATCATTATCATAGCGCTTTGTATTCTGGGCACCATGCTGACCCGCTTTTTACCATTTATTTTTATTTCAAAAACACACCTAAGACAGTGCAATATCTGGGAAAGGCTCTGCCTCCTCAAGCTTTGACTCTACTTTTTGGTGTATTGTCTCGTAATGTTCAGTTATTTAGCGGAAACCACGGACTCCCGGAGTTTCTTTCTCTGGGACTGACTATCCTGATCCATTGCTGGAAGCTGAATATGCTGCTTTCCATCTTCTCCGACACTGTCCTGTATATGCTGTTTCAACAGGGGATTTTGGCTTTGCCGTTTTAACGGCCCTAGAATTGTCAGAACAGCTATGCGTCTTTATAGATAGCGATTATCGATTGCTCTACTCATGTAGGCACTCTTTTTGAAAAATCCGCCTTCCTTTAAGCTTCCCAAGCGATTGCCGAGCAGATGAGCTCTTCTTTTTGCATTCATTTTTCGCGCTTAAAGAGGTGAGAGACTATCCTTGGGGAACAGCTGTGCACTCAGGTATTCATACAGCTCATCGGCCTCTCCCTTTTCCACCAGCTTCGTAAGATAAGTAGGATTGGTATCCCACCATTCAGATGCCTGACAAAAGGATGCACTGCACGCATGTTCTCCAGTAGAGAGCTTCTCCGCGCAAAGCAAACGCAAATTCTCCAGCGTGCATCCTCTATCACACCGTTTGTAATAGAATAAGCCTACTAAGCACATGCCAGACCTTCATCTTCAGCTTCCTTTAAAAGGTAGAGATTCGAAACGCTCTTTTCTTGTATTTCCTTCCACTTTGCGGCAATATCATGAAACACCCTTTCCACTATAGCGATTAGAGCTTTCCCTGCTCCAAGGCTTCTTCCAATGCAGGAAGATCCACCTCTTTCTTTTTCCCAATCATCAATCAAATTATACTGTAGCTCTGCCATCCTCTTCCTCCAATTCTTGATGCTAAACAACGACTATTCTTTTATTTTCCATTGTATTGCGAAAAGCATAAATTACAAGATGAAGTCAGCTATATCTGCCTACAGACTTTGAATAGAGGAAAGAGTTTGTCAGACTTGGCAAAAGATTGTTTATTTTGGGGATAAAAGACTACTACTACAAAAATGACACTTCGAACGACAATGAGGATAAAAATGAAAATCAGCAGTGACTATACGTCAAATAGAGCATGGTTAAGGGATGTGGTTGGTAATCAGCCAATGATTTTGCGTTCTGTCTCCGCCTTGGAATTTTTGCAGCTCTTCGTGGGCTATTTTTCAGAAAGCAAGGTAGAGGTTTATGCCTTGGAGGAAAGTCCGGAAGAAAAATATACAGTGCCATATCATAGAAAAATCTGGATGCTATAGAGCATATCCGTTTTTGAAAATGTTCTTTGTTCCAGTCCAAGCTCAGGCTGTAAATGATATGCTTTTCCGATTTTGAGTATCAGCGATGAAAACTGTTTCTTGTAGAGGCTTTAAGCAAATATTACTATTCCACGAAGAAAGCTTTTAACGGATTAGACATCAAAAAGAAAATCGAAACGATTTGAAGAACTAAAGGACTGGGCTATAAACTATTTTGAGGTGGGTTAAAGACGAAGCAAGAAGAAATTATGTATGAAATCATCGGTTCCATCACCAGTACTGATTTGCCCATTGTTTTTTAAAAGGTGGTTTAGTTCTAAAGCTATTGCTAAAAAGAAAATGGATCGAAGAAATAGAGAGAATGACCAGATATCGATGCCAGCTGATCGGAACTGCTCCAACGATGGCTGTTATTGCTAGTGAAATCAGCCAGTGCCTTGAGAAAACACATCCTGCTTTAGTTGCTATTCCCTCTCGTGAATATGGAGAGCGCCGTTCCGGAGGCATTCGAATTGTAGAAAAGGAAACGGAAGACGAAATTGCTTCTATGGATATAGATATAAAACCCGCCCTGGGGATCAAAGAGTATTCTATTGGAGACATTAAGGTAAGAGGAATTATTAGCGACGAAATTCTGGCAGATAAAATCAGCGTTTTATCCGGTGACTTTATCTTTCGACGAGTAAAAGATATGGTGGATGTATATGCCTTAGCCCACTGCATAACGATTAAAGTCAATGATATTTTTTCCGCCTTCCAAAAACCGGTCGCGTTTGCGGAAAGTTCCATTTTTAAATCAAAAGGAAGACTTGGAACATGCCTATATATAAGCTGAATATTGTAAGGGAAAACCAAGCTTTGAAGAGATTTATTCCTACCTTTTGCTATTCCTCGAGCCATTTTTATAAAGAGAATACAAAGTCCAACTCTGTTTGGGACAATGATAAAAAGAATGGTCTGATGATATAATCCCCTTCAACAAGATGTCTCAGGCTTCGACTTTACGCTACTTATTAAGAATAAAAAGGATATAGGAGGTATGGTTATGAAAATAAACTTTATAATGAAATTAAGAATATATTGATAAGTGCAAGGAATAAGGTTTATAAAACAGCAAATTTTGCTATGGTTGAAGCTTATTGGAATATTGTAAGAGAATTATTGATGAACAAGGCGGTAAATATACAGCAGAATATGGGCAAGGGTTTATTGCAAGAACTATCTAAACAGATGACAAAAAGACTTTGGTAAAGGCTTTACAGTTGCAAATCTTAAGAATATGAGAGACAATTTTATCTTACTTTTTCCAATAGTACAGCACTGCAGTTGAATTGAGCTGGGACACATTATCGAAGTCTATGCGTGTTGAAAATGAAAATGCAAAGGAACTTTATTTGGAAGAAAGCGGTAAATCAAATTGAGTACAAGGCAGCTTGATAGACAAATAAACAGTTTTTCTATGAAAGATTATTATCAAGTCAAAATAAAGAAGAAGTATCAAAAGAAATAACAAGATTGGAAAAAAAGTAAAAGTCCAGAGGATATTATAAGAGATCCGTATGTGTTGGAGTTTTTAGGTTTTGGAGCTAATACAGATTTTTATGAAAGTGATTTGGAATGCTTTAATAACTCATTTACAGAAATTTCTTTTTAGAATTAGGGAGAGGTTTTTTCATTTGTAGCAAGGCAGAAAAGATTTACCTTGACGGAAGACATTTCAGAATAGATTTAGTGTTTTATAACTACATACTGAAATGCTTTGTCTCTGATAGATTTGAAGATTGAGATTTAATACACCAAGATTTAGGACAAATGCAGATGTATGTTCATTACTATGAAAGAGAAATGATGAATGAGGGAGATAATCCCTCCGATAGGCATTGTACTTTGCAGCTGATAAGAGTGATTCTGATTGTTAAATATACTCTTTCCGGAAGATGAAAACAGATATTTGCATCAAAATATAAACTGTATTTACCAAGTGAAGAAGAACTTCTAAATGAATTGAATAAGGAATATCTAACCATAGAAAGCTATGCAGATTAAAGAAAAAAAGACAATCAAAAATAGTCAATTGGTCAGAAAACATTTGACTCATTAAAAAAATGAAATTTAATATTCAAGATAACTAATTTGCAGAGCTTGAAAATAACGAAGTTAAACGACTCGAAAAACCAGTCGTTTTTTGGTGTAATGAATAGGAGGAGATCTATACTTTAAGTCTCTTCTCCCTCTCCTTCAATTCCTTCAAGATTCTCCGGTAATCAGGGCTGCAAAGATAGCCGTAAAGAGATCACTCAGAGGCTGGGACATTTGCAGGCAAGTCCGAAGGCACGGGGAAAATCAGCAAATGGAATCAGGCAAAGGTCTGTCGTAGCAAGGCCACGATGCTGGCCTGAGGATAGCCAGTGTCTGAGACATATTGGCTATAGTAATCTGGGCGCGAGGGGCATGGTCAGACATTGCAGCTGCAAGCCAAGGTGCTGATTCGGATAACCTCCGCATCCTCTTTTCGGAAGGCGGTGACAATGGGCTTTGCCGCAAGAAAGACTCCCACGCCGGCAAAAATCAGCATGATAAAGCAGACCTTCAGGTTGAAACGGTAGGCCTCCGCCACACGCTTGTAGTGCTTTGGCGCCATAGGCATAGCCGCAAACCGGCTGAAAGCCCTGCCCGAAGCCGATAACGCAGAGAAAAGATAAACATACTGACACGCATCACGATGGCCATGGTTGCGATAGCCGCATCTCCGTAAGGATGGGCGGAAAAGTTCAGCAAAATGGTGGAAACCTGGCAATTCCCCTGTCTGGCAAGGCGACAGCTCAGCGCAGAATAATGCTGTAGCGTTTTGATACTCGGCTTAATTTCGAAACGATGCGGAAATGCAGGCCGGCATCCTATTGCATTGGTACAATAAAATCCCGAAAGGATATCATTTGACTGATTACGGTAGCCACCGCAGCACCGCCAATCCCCATTTTCCCTGACATAACAAAGCAGGGGGTCCAGAAACATATTGAGGACGCCACCGGTACTGATGCCGATCATGGAGTAAAAAGGAATTTCTGAAACCGGAGCATATTATTTCATGCCCAGTGAAGCCACTCATAGAGGGCTTCCGAGGATGATTCTGGCGTACTGCATGGCACATAGTGGCAATGGTTTTGGTGGAGCCCAGAGCGTAAACCAGGGTTCTACGAAAATGCCGGCAATCACTGCAATCAGCGTTCCAGTATCAGCTCTGTAAAAATCCCACTGCCACATAGCGTTCCGCTTCTTCCTGCTTTTTCGCACCCAGCAGCCGAGAGATTTCATCTCGCAGCCCATTCCGATCATAAAGGCGATTGCCTGAATGATGGCCGCCATGGAAAATACTACACCCACTGCCGCAGAGGCGGAGGTTCCCCAGACGGAAAAGCGAAGAAGGTGTCCGCCATATTATACACCGCCACCACAATCATGGACACTCATGAAGGAACGACCAGCTTGGGAATCAAACGGATTCACTCGGTTCCTCCAGCATTTGCTGAAACTTCTCCTCTTCGCTTATGGCCATGTCTTCCGCTCCCTTCTCTGGCAATTTTCTCTTCCATGCTACTAATGACAGCCATTATACTATCGCAAAATTTTTCGCATCTTGTGTTTTGGGAATTATCAGTTCATCGGTGGTTTTTATTGATTTAATGTTCATCAGCGGTTTTTATTTAACATTTATCAGTAGTTTTATTGATTTATCTTTCATCAGGTAGTTTCAATTTTAGTATTATGAGTATGTTGAGAGTCAGGAGTTTAGAAATGAAGAAGTTTTCGTTATGTCAGTCAAAAGTATAGCTGGATGATTGGGCTTTCCGTCATATTTTAGCGGATACCTATTTTATTTCTTCCTATGCGGGAACGGATGGTCTTGCGGTTTTGAATTTGATTCTTCCGCTGTACGGCCTTTCTCAATGCCCTTGGCAATATGATTGCGGTGGGCTGTGCCACCAGATACAGCATTAGACAGGCTGCGGGAAAGGATGTAGCTCCTTTCTTCTTCCAGGCTATTTTTGGAACTTCATTTTCGCCCCTGCCCTTCACTTTCTTCGAGCCCTTCTTCTCTGAAGCAGGTTTTAGCGATTTTAGGGCAAATGCGGGAATTGCAGAATCTGGGGATGAGCTACGTACGAATCATCTTTAGGCTCTGGCCTTTCCTCTTCATGGCAAATGCAGTATGACCGCCTTCACTAGAAATGACAAGAACCCTCCATTGCCATGGCTGGCTTTCTCTGATGGGGTCCTCTTTAACATTGTTTTTTGACTATATTTTCATGTTCCCCATGGACTTGGGCATGACTGAGTGGCTCTGGCCACCGCCCTGTCGCCGGGTGGTTACCAGCCTGGTTTGCGCTCTGCATTTTCGGAGTCCGAAAATACCATCGCCTTTCGTTGGCAAAGTCCACGTTTCACGCCTCTGTGCCCTGCTGCAGCTGGATTTTCCGCCTTTGTCGGCGACCCTGACCAGTGCGTGCACCATCGGTGCACCTTTAACGGCCTGATTTCTAGGCCTTAGCGGAAATATCGGTGCTGCTGCCTCACGGTGTCATTGCCAATGTTTCCCTCTGTCTGCACCTGTGTATTCAACGGTTTGGCCTGCAAGGGCCAGCCCTTAATCAGCAACAGCTACGGAAAACGTGATATTCATAAAGCTCAGTCCTACCTGCATTACGGCATCGTAAGCGCTTTGGTACTGGCAGTTTTGATTGTAGCATCATTTTCCAAAGCGACTTCCGCACTCTTTTTAACGGAAACATCCTATCCTCTACCATTATGCCAAGGAGGAATTCCGCTGTATTTCATCGGTTTCCTTGCGGCCGGGCTGAACATCCTGATGGTGAGCTGTTTCTCCGCTACCAGCAATCGCCCCCTGCCTTTATCTGTATCGTTTTCATGAGAGGCACCATCGCTATCGTATTTTTCGCCTTTTTACTTTCTTCCCTTCTGAAAATGCTCGGGGGTTTGGCTTTCCTTCCCGCATCTGAAGCTTTCACCCTTCCTGGTGGTGCTGTATTTTTACCGGAAGGAACGGAAAGAGATGAAGCTGCATTTGAGGCGCAACAGGGAGAGTAAATAAAGATGACGGAGGAAGGGACTGTGATTCATCGAGGGTGGTCACTAGCGCAGATGCAGTATAGGTATGAAATCGAGCACGCTCCCGCCTAACCTCGTCCCCGCAGCGAGTACTAAGCGAAAAACTCACAGTACCTTTGTTTTTTCAGCGAAAGTGCCCGGCGGGCCCAGATTGCTCTCTTTCATACCTATACTGCTTCTGTCGCTTCTCTTGACGATTTCACAGTCCTTCCCACTGCTGATGTGCAAGTAACGCGGACAGATCGACCTCTTATAGACCCATACTGCTTCATTCGTTTCAGCTTATTGGTTTCTACAGTCCTTCACTTCACCGCTTTTGGCAAGTTTCAGCAGGCCAGATTACCTTTCTTGCAGTCCTATACTGCTGCATTCATCTAACCTTATTGATTTCCAGGTATAAGGTTGCAATTCTTTTATCCGTAATCATTGGCTTAATATTTCAGACGAAGGCAGCGGCTCCGCGGAGGCATTATAGCACCATCGGAAGACCGCTTTTATTTTTCCTTCTCTCGGCATGGAGGTCTGTGCTTTTTTAGCAAACAAGCAGTCTAACAAGCCATTCAATTCCTTTGCGTTATTATCAGCATATTTTTCCACCCTGAAAGTTGTTTTTAAAAAGATTGAACCGCCCTACAACCTTGATTTACAAGGGTGTAGGGCGGTTTTCATCAACACGTTTTGTCCTATACGCTAACTATACAAGTCATATCGTGAGATTGATTGCAAAATAAGTCTCTAAGAGGATAATATAAAGCTCGTCACTGCTTAGGGATAACTCTACGAAGCGAAGTCACTATGGGACTTAAAAAGCTAAAAGCGATGATGCAGTACAGGTCTGCAAGAGGGGTAATCTGAACCCGTTAGCGCTACAGGATAGCCTCGCGAAGCGAAGCACTGTAGAACTTAAAAAGCTAACGCGACAGATGCAATATAGGCATGAAAGAGGGCAATCTGAGTCCGCCGGTATTTACGAAAACCAGCGGAGGGAAGAGTCAGAAACCAATAAGGAGTGAATAGAGAGCAGTATGGGTCTATAATGAGGTAGTCTGAGCCCGTCGGTACTTACTGAAAGCGAGTGAAGCGAAAGCAAGTTAGTACCGCTACGAGGCGAGGCTGGCGAGAGCGTGCCCCATTTATAGACCATACTGCTTCAGAGCGCTTTCTTATAACGAGTGCAGTCCTCCCTTGCGCTCGTTGAGCGATGAGTTCAATTATGCCCATACTGCATCAAGCATCCCTATTTATCTTCCAAAATGATACTCGTAGCAAAAGCTCG